>OHTC01000516.1_pt1 | contig 19590 bp, 20 predicted proteins | sample 1578801 | NCBI WGS metagenome assembly OHTC01 (sample SAMEA3879556, study PRJEB24766) | human gut metagenome | biome: human-associated habitat; feature: feces | place: USA | collected 1985/1987 | reverse complement strand
AGATCGCTTTGTACGGCCTGGCCTATTGGCAGGAGCTTCAACCGACCAGACTGCCGGAGGATACATATCGGGAGCTTCAGCTTCTGGCGCGGCAGTATTACCAGATGACCTCCATGCTGATCAAGGCAAAGGTTGATTTTAATGCCCTCTGTGATCAGGTTTTGCCCGGTATGCAGGAGCTCATGAACGACCATGCAGGGCGGCACAAGCTTTCAGACTTTGTCCTGCGGTATCATCACACCACTCACATCCTCGAAATGGGAGAAACGCGCTTTCGGAAGGATTATTGCAAATGGGCGGAAAAAAAGGGATACCGCAATTGCGAACGTATGGCAGCACTCATCTTTGCCACAGCTCAAAACGGTATCCCTGTGCTTCCCAATGCACCATCCACGCAGATCGTCATTACGGAAGCGATACATATTCCTCGCACTCGTTGACCGTGTTCCCAATATACTCTGTATACAGTGACAGCTTTGTATTGTTTGGATTCCACTCATCGGTCTCCGCCGCCATATAAGCGCCCTTCACCATGCGGAGCGCAATGCACTTTTCCTTATTGCGGTCAATAAACGCGCTGAACGTGACGGAAAGCGGATTTTTGGTCCCACCTGTCCAACTGGACCAGTTGTATTGCCGTGCGCGGTCGACCAACCTCGTGACCAGCCTCTTATACTCCTGCTCGCGGTAATATTTCCAGTCCGCTTCTCTGTCGCCCATGAAAAGGCGCCAGTTGTTTTCACTCAAAGCCTCTGAATGCTTTAACCCAAGAGCCGCACAAAGCGCCATAAAGCCCTCATCATAGCTCGTGCGAAAATCCGCATACTTTCTATCCTCGAGAAGGAATGGGATCTCGCAATCCTGATACAAAATAGGCAGGACGACGATCTTACGGGAGCTCATCTGTCGGCACCAGGCAGCGCTCAGCTCCGCCTTTACCCATTCGGAAGCCACTGCCGCAGGCGACAATACCAGCCCAAGGTAATCGTTGGCCTGAAGGCCCTCCTCGATCTTCCCCGTAAGGGAATCTCCCACTTTGATCTCCCATTTGTCAAACCAAACGTTGACGCCGACGCCCTCAAGATCTTTGGCCAGCTTTTCAACAAAAGTCTTGTCCGCACTGCTGTGGCTGAGAAATAAACTTGGCATGATAGCTCCTTTCTTCGACCCGCGTCGTCATTTGATGTCTATATTCTATCATACATCGGCGCATATGGCGATAGCGAAATTCCCGCTTCGCTCCGAGCCGCAAAGCAGAAAAAGGAAGACAGCTTCCCAACGCCTTAAACTCTTCCTATTAAATATCCAGATCACTGCTCTCTTTTGAAAAGCGACAGCGGTCTGGATATTCTCTTATTGCACTATTCTTTCGGCAGCACAAACGCTATTCGGCAAGTGAACGGTCCTTTACAGCTCCGGATCATTTTGCCTCCTTGAAGATCTGGTCGAGCACCTTTGAGATGCTCCTTCTGTCAATGGGCTTGACGATATGTCCGTTCATGCCGCATTCAAAGGCTTTTTTTCGGTCCTCTTCAAAGGCGTTGGCCGTCATGGCGACGATGGGGACATTTGCCTTTCGGTTGTTGGGCAGGGTGCGGATCTCCCTTGTCGCCGTGTAGCCATCCATTCGCGGCATCTGGATATCCATCAGCACCAGATCATACCGGTCCTCCGGAGCCTCGTTGATCTGATTGACTGCCTCGATGCCGTCCTCGGCACAGTCGATCTGCATCCCGCTCTCTCCCAGAATTGCCAGAGCGAGCTCCCGGTTCAGCGCGTTGTCCTCCACAAGGAGGATGCGCTTGCCGCTGTAGTCGAATGTTTTTTCTGTCTCCTCCGGCTTCGGCTCTTCCATCTGGACAGGCTTTGTCAGCACGCTTCGCAACTCCGACATGAAGATCGGTTTTGCCACAAAGGCCGTCGCGCCGGCCTCTCTTGCTTCCTTCTCAAAATCCGCCCAGTCATACGCCGTCAGCACAATGATCGGTACATCTTCATGGATCACCCGACGGATCCTGCGGATCGTTTCGATGCCGTTCATGTCGGGCATCAGATAATCCACGATGTAGACCTTGTACTCATCCTTCAGCTCAGCGGCGTCCTGCGCACGGAGGACGGCCTCTTTCCCGGTCACGGTCCAGTCGGGCTGCATATCGATGCTGCGGAGCATCTTGCAAACGCTGCAGCAGGTCTCGATGTCATCATCCACCACGAGCTTCCGCGCGCCTTGCAGCTCGGCGATCGGCTCATATCTGATCGGCTTGTCGGCAAGGCGTAGCGTCAGCGTAACGGTAAATTTGGAGCTCTTTCCTTCTTCGCTCTCCACCTCGACCGTACCGCCCATCATCTCAACAATATTCTTCGTGATCGCCATGCCAAGGCCGGTGCCCTGAATGCCGCTCACCGTGGCAGACTGCTCACGCGCAAAGGTGTCGAACACGTGGCCTAGGAAATCAGAGGACATCCCGATGCCGGTATCCTTGATGGAAAATTCGTAAGCCGCATATCCGCTTGTCGAGCAGGGTCTTTCCACAAGGTGGATGATGATATCTCCGCCGACGGGCGTAAATTTGATGGCATTGCCCACAATGTTGATGAGGATCTGATTCAATCGCAGCTTGTCTGTGATGACATCCTCGTGCTGCACATCCTGCGTGTTGATAATATCTTTACATTATATGCGTAAAAGTTTTGTATTGCAAGACGATCTAAGAATGATTCAGGTATAATTTTCTGTTTCTTTTGAGGAATCCCTGTACAAAGGCTTAATCGATCGAATAGTATGCCGATTTGAATATCTTTATTTTCGATGGTTTCATTTTTCTTGACATTCCCTCCGACAATTTGTACTCTTGATTCGTATTATGATTACGGAGGGAGGCGGAGCCATGCAGGGAGATTTTGAAGCGTTTTATCTGCGGCACTTCAAGACCATTTACCGCGTCTGCTATGCCTTTATGAAAAACGCGCAGGACACCGAGGACTGCACGGAGGACACCTTCGTCAAGGCGATGACGAGCGACGTCTCCTTTGAAAACGAGCGGCATGAGCGCTCGTGGCTCACGACGACCGCCATGAATATTTGTAAGGACAAGCTCAAGCACTGGTGGCGGCAGAAAGTAGAGCCCATCGACGAAGACACCGAGCAAACCGCTGCGCAACCGGACGAAAAGAGCGAGGTCGCGAACGCCGTCATGGCGCTGCCAGTCAAATACAAGGAAGTCGTCTGGCTGCACTATTACGAGAGCTACCAGACCGATGAGATCGCGGCGATGCTCTGCAGGCCGCCGTCGACCGTACGGAACCAACTGCGCGACGCCCGCGCAAAACTGAAGCTCACATTGGGAGGTGAGGACGCATGAACAAAAACGAAGTGAAGGCCGCTTTCGACAGGATCGAGCCAGAGAGCGGCGCACAGGAGCGGATGTACGCCAACATCCTGAAAAAAGCGGCGGCACAGAAAGTGGCAGCTCCCGAGGAGAAAACCGACGCGCCCGCGGCAGAAAACGATGCGTCCGCGACAGTCGTTTTTCTCCCCGTCCGCCGTCCGACGCCGATGTGGAAGCGCTGCAGCGCGATGGCTGCGTGCCTTGCGCTGGTGGTAACGGTCACGCTCGGCTTTTTATCCCCGTTCTTGAACCGCGGCAGCGAAGCCAGTGACCCGCCGGTCATGGTCGGCTCCCCGTTCGAGGATGTGCAGGGCGCGGAGGATTTTGAACCGCTCGGCTTTTCCATCGACGCACCGGAGGGCGCGGAAGATGTCACCTACTGCATCTACGACGGCGCGATCGCCCGCGTGGACTTCACGCTGAGCGGTCACGACTACACCTACGAGGCCGCCCAGCTGGACGGCAACTTTTCCCGCGCCGACGGTGAAGCCGTCGGCAGTGTGTCGCTGAACGCGGAGTACGACGCGACGCTCGACCGTCTCTCGCCCGACGTCTGGCGCGTGCATTGGAGCAAGGACGGTGTCAGCTATTACCTGACGAATTTCGACGGCGCGGAGGAATCGGCCATCACCGGCGTCGCCGATACGCTGATGGAAAGCAACTGAATCATTTGAATTTCGGAGAGTTTTCACTCTCCGAAATTTTTTTATTTTTCGTCCGACATTTCGCGCCGTTCCCTCGTATAGATGTATGGACAGGCAAGAGAGCGGTGTTTCCGGAGACGCCACGCCGTCGTCCATAAAATAAATTTTGAACTTCAAAGGAGCAAATCAATATGAAACGCATTCTGACTTTCGTACTGGCGCTCGCGATGGCGCTTTCCCTCGCCGCCTGCGGCGGCAAGGCCGACGACAATAACGGCAAGACCGACGTAGACATGACCGCGCAGCAGATCATGGATACCTTGAAAGAAAAGCTCGGCGACAGCTTCGACTGCGACGTGACCGAGGGCGAGGCCCGCATGAGCGGCTACTGGGGCTTCGACATGGACAAGATTGAGGATTGGGCGGCGATGAGCAATTCCAATTCGAGTCTCAACCCCAGCACCGCCGTCATCGTCAAGGTCAAGGACGGCTACGCGCAGGACGCCGCCGCGCTCCTGCAGGCCAGCTATGAACAGGTGCTCAGCTACTCTCGCATGTACAACATGGACCTGCAGAAGGTCCTGCAGGCGCGCCTGTTCGTGAACGGCAACTATGTCGCGCTGCTGATCCTCGGTGCGCAAGGTGACTGGGAGGCCAGTGATGAGGTGCAGGCTAAATTTGCTGCTGAGGGGGCTGCCAAGGTGGACGAAGTATGGAGAGGTATTTTGGGTTCTGCTGACAACGGTATTACGATCCCGGAGGAGGACGGCAGCAACAACAACGGTGGCTTTTTTGATATGACCGACGATGAAGGTAACAACGATCCGGTGCTTGGCGGCTAACTATGGTTTTCTCCTGCCTGACATTTTTACAATGCTTTCTGCCGCTGTGTCTGCTGGCGTATTTCCTTGTCCCACAGAAATGGCGCAACGGTACACTGTTTCTGTTCAGCCTGTTGTTTTACGCATGGGGTGAGCCGGTCTATGTGGTGTTGATGCTGTTTTCCACCGTGTTGGACTACACCTGCGGGCAAATGGTAGAGCGGCACCGGGGACAGCGGGGAGCAAAGATCGCGCTGTTGGTATCACTCTGTGTCAATTTGGGACTGCTGGGCGTGTTCAAATACAGCGATTTTCTCATTGGCACGGTCAATTCGATTTTCGGCACGGCTATTCCGCAGCCAAACCTGCCGCTGCCCATCTGCATCAGCTTCTACACCTTTCAGACCATGAGCTATACCATTGATGTCTATCGCGGGGATGCAAAAGCGCAGAAGAATATCATCAATTTCGGCGCGTATGTAACATTATTCCCTCAGTTGATTGCGGGCCCCATCGTCCGCTACCAGACGGTAGCGGACGAGCTGGAGCACCGGGACTGCACCGCTGACCTCTTTGCCGATGGGGTGAAACGCTTCGCCTGTGGTATCGGGAAAAAGGTACTGCTGGCAAATAACATCGTCCTTTTGTGGGAGGCAGCATCCGCGCAGGCTGCTCCCACGGTGCTGACGGCATGGCTGGGCATCATCGCCTACGGCTTCCAGATCTATTTTGACTTTTCCGGTTACTCCGACATGGCTATTGGCCTTGGACGGATGCTGGGGTTCCGATTTTTGGAAAACTTCAACTATCCGTTTCTTGCCGACAGTATTACCGATTTCTGGCGGCGCTGGCATATCCCGATGGGGACATGGTTCCGGGATTATGTCTATATCCCGCTGGGAGGCAACAAGGGCGGCCTTGCAAAGCAGCTCCGCAACATCGCCATCGTCTGGCTGCTGACGGGCTTCTGGCACGGGGCAAGCTGGAACTTTGTGCTCTGGGGCGTGTATTTTGGCGTGCTGCTGGTGCTGGAAAAGCTGTTCCTATTGCGCTGCCTCAAAAGGCTGTCCGCCGTATTGCGGCATATCTACGCGCTGGTGCTGGTAACGATCAGCTGGACACTCTTTGCGTTCACAGAGATCAGCAAAGGAGCCGCGTGGTGCAAGGCCATGCTCTCCGGCGTGCTGTTCGACAGCAGTAGTCTGTATTTGCTGCTGACTTATGGGCCGATGTTGGCAATCTGTGCTTTGGCAGCCACACCGCTGGGAAAACGCTTTTATGAAAAGATCGGCACACGGCTGGGGCAGCGGGCGCTGACCGTGGTTGACTGCGGCTGTCTTGCCTGTGTGCTGGTGATGGCTGCGGCCTATCTTGTCAGCGGCAGCTACAATCCGTTCCTGTACTTTCGATTCTGAGGGAGAACCATGCGAAACAAGATCATCACCTCGTTTTTCTGCCTGCTGCTGGCGGCGTCCGCGCTCGCGGGACTTCTCGTGCCGGACCGGTACTATTCAGAGCGTGAAAAGCGCACGCTGATGCAGAAGCCGCAGTTCACCATTGTCGACTTCGTTTCCGGTAAGTTCAGTGATGAATTCGAGCAATATCTCACCGATCAAGTTCCCCTGCGGGATGGCTGAGTCACGATGAAAACCTACATGGAACTGGACATCGGTAAACGGGAAAGCGGCGGTGTCTATATCTGCAAAGACAAGTATTTGATGGACAAGTTTACATCTTATAGCAAAAAGCAGCTTGCCGCCAACGCAGCCGCCCTTGCTGATTTACAGGAAAAACTGGCAGCAGAGGGCGTTTCTATGAATACGATCCTTGTCCCTATTGCGGCGCAGGTGTTGACGGATAAGCTCCCTGCCCATGCGCCAGTGACAGACTACACCGCTATCCTGCAAGTGCTGGCCGATGCGGGCGTTGACACAACAGACGTGCTTTCTGCTCTCGCCGCTCATAGCAGCGAGAACATCTACTACCGTACCGATCATCATTGGACAAGCCTCGGGGCCTACTATGCCTATTGTGCGTGGCGGGACATTGAACCGAATGCGGACGAATGGACGCAGGAAATTCTCTGCGATAATTTCCACGGCACGACTTGGAATAAAGTCCCGCTGCCCTCTGTCCCCGCCGAGGAGATCACCGCATGGTATAAGCACATAAATAGAAGTGTGTCCTACAACAACGGTCAGTATGAGACGGACAGCATCTACGAGTGGAAATACCTGTCCGGCAGCGACTAATACGCCGTGTTTCTGAACTCCAACCAGGCACAGACCGTCATTGAGGGCATCGGAAAGAGCGGCAAGCTCCTGCTTATTAAAGACTCCTACGGCAACACGTTTTCCCAGTTTCCCGTGGAGGACTATGCGGAGGTCCATGTCCTCGACCTGCGCTTTTTCAAGGGCGATGTGACGGAATACGCCAAAGAGAACGACATCACCGACGCGCTGGTGCTGTACGGCGTGCAGAATTTCGTCAAGGATACAAACCTGCGGTTCTGATCTTCCGGTATTCTCACGCCGATCACTCCCCGATATTCCCAGCACGCAAAAAAGGAACGCTCCTCGCGGAGCGTTCCTTTTTATTGTCTTGCAGGCGATCCCTGCGGCGGTCAGACCGCCGTGGAAACGGGAGCGGGCGGCTCGCCGCTCTTGTGCTTGCGCTGATAGACGAGCTTCTGGTACGCGATGACCACGACCAGCAGCGCGATACCGATGACATCGGTGATGGTCTTGCTGTCGATCAGCAGCAGCGCGCCGGCCATAGAGGCGATACGCAGCAGCCAGTTGAGGTTTCCGAAGAGGTAGCCCTCGACTGCGGCGGCAATCATCACAACACCGATGCAGGAGGTGATGACGACCTGAATGCCGCTGAGCAGTGTGACATTTTCCAAAAGCAGCTGCGGGTTATACATGAACATGTACGGGATGATAAAGCCCGCGAGCGCCAGCCGCACCGACTGCCAGCCGGTCTTCATCGGGCTGCCGCCGGAGAGGCCCGCCGCCGCGAACGATGCAAGCGCGACAGGCGGCGTCAGGTTTGCGAACATCGCATAGTAGAAGCAGAACAGGTGCGCGGCAAGCTCGGGCTGGCCCAGCTCGACGAGCGCGGGAGCGGCGATGGTCGCAGTGATGAGGTAGGACGGGATAGAGGGCAGGCCCATGCCGAGGATCATGCAGGTGATCATGGTGAACACGAGCGTGAGCAGGACACTGGACTGGCCGATGCGGATGATGGCGTGCGCCACGTTGAGCGCAAAACCCGTCAGGCCGCAGACGCCGACGATGATGCCGACGCAGGCGCAGGCGATGGCCACGGGAACGGTGGACTTGGCGCCCGCGACGAACGCATCGCAGATATCCTTGAGGCTCATGCGGCTAATGGGGCGAAGCTCCGCGACAAGGATCGTGACGATGATCGTCCAGAATGCGCTGAAGATGACCGTGCGGCCACTCCAAATGAGCATGTAGAGCAGGAACGCGATGGGGATGAGCAGGTGGCCGCGCTCTTTCATGACCTGACCGGCCTTGGGCATCTGCTCCTTGGGCAGGCCGTTGAGGTTTTCCTTCGTGGCGCGCATCTGCACCTGCACGAGGATACCCATGTAATAGAGCAGCGCGGGGATGACGGCCGCGCGGATGATGACGCCGTACTTGACGCCAAGCGTTTCAGCCATGACGAAGGCGGCGGCGCCCATGATGGGCGGCAGCAGTTGGCCGCCAACGGAAGCAGTGGCTTCGACCGAACCGGCGAATTCCTTGGAATAGCCGGTCTTCTTCATCAGGGGGATGGTGAACGTGCCCGTCGTAACGACGTTTGCGACGGCGGAGCCGTTGATGGAGCCGAGGAAGCCGGAGGCAAGGACCGCGACCTTCGCGGGGCCGCCCTTGGTGTGTCCGGCGAGGGCGTTGGCAATATCGTTGAAGAACTGGCCCATGCCGCACTTGTTCATCACTTCACCGAAGATGATGAACAGCACGATGTACGTGGCCGCGACCTTGACGGACGTGCCGTAGATGCCGTAGATATCGGTCGTGAGGTAGGTGACGATGCGGTGCCAGTTGTAGCCGCGGTGCATGAAGATACCCGGCAGATACCGGCCGAAGAGGCCGTAAGCCAAAAAGATGATGGACAGGATGCTCAGCGCGGGGCCGCTCAGGCGGCGGGAGCATTCGAGCACGAGCAGAATGAGGATCGTGCCCATGATGATGTCGATCGTCTCACCCTGGAAGCCCGTGGAGATGAACACCGGGTAGCGGATAAAGACATAGATGGGCATGACCGCAGAGAGCACGAAGAGGACCCAGTCGTACCAGGCCACCTTCTTGCGGCTGGACTTTTTGAACGCGGGATAGAGCAGGAAGCCAATTACGAGGACAAGGCCCACATGAATGGCGTGGTGCTTGATGTTGACCATCTGGAGAACATGGATGCCGGAGGCATAGGCCAGATGGTAGAGCGTAAAGGCAAGGCAGAGGACGTAGACGAGCTTATTGAGCCAGTCAGCCGTGAACTTGCGGGTGCGGGATTCTTTTTCATATTTCTCCATGATCTCGGCGCCTTTGGCGGCGTCGAGCGGAGCGGCGTCGGCAGTTTCCACTGCGGCGGTTTTTTCCAAATCAGCCACGGAAGAGATACCCCCTTGTTGTAATGATCTTGGCCTCGACGCGGCTGGCGTCGGGCAGGGTGCGGAAATCAAAGATCTCCGTGCCATTGAGTGTAAAGGTCTTCATGTATTTGTTCGAGGTGATCCAGTGAAGCGTGGGAAACAGGCTGTGGATCTCCTCCATCCAGACAAGGCCGTTTTCAATATGGGTGGGCACGTCCATTTCAGCGGGAATGCCCGCGCCGTATCCGGCGACGGCGATCTTATCCAGATCGAATTGCCCATCCTCCGTCACGGTATAGAATTCATACCACGGGATGTGCTCAAAGGAATGCTCGATCTCGAGCGAAAGCTCGTCTCCCGCTTGGATGGGCCAGGACGCGATGCGCGTATCGCTGTCGCGGTCGTGCAGTTCAAGCGCCGTGCCGCTGGGAGTGAGAAAGGCGAAATACGCGGCGAGCAGCAGTATGAGCATCGCGCTCAGCGCCTTCAGGCGGGGTCTGATGACTTCTTTCATATCCAAATGTGTGCGGAAAAGCGGCACGGGCGGGCAAAACCGCCCGTGCCGCTTTTCACTTTTCTGTCTTCTATTGCGTCTTGACCGTCAGAGAGGAGGCGATCAGTCGATGTAGCCGTTGTCTCTCCAGAAGGCCTCGGCACCGGGGTGCAGCGGGAGCTGGATATCATCCACACCGAAGGTGATGTCGATGTTCTTATCCGCGGCGTTGTGAGAAGCCTTGATGGTGGAGATGTTCTGGAAGATACCCTCGAGCATGTCGTAGACCATCGCGTCGCTCAGATCCTTGCGCACGAGCATGATGTTGTAAACGAACAGGCCCTCGACATCCTCGGTGTTGTTATAGGTGTCAGCGGGGATGACGGACTTGGCATAGTACGGATACTCCTCGACGAGCTTGTCGCGGCCCTCGCCGTCAATGGGGACGACGACCATGTCATACTGCACGCTCAGGTCCATCACGGTGGCGTTGGGCAGGCCGGAGGTGACGAACACGGCGTCGCACTGGCCGTTCTTCATGTTGTCGATGGCTTCACCGTAGGCGAGGTAGTCGGGCTTGATGTCATCATAGGTGATGCCGTAAGCGTTGAGGATCATGCGGGCGTTGATCTCCACGCCGGAGTTCGCCGCGCCGACGCCCACGCGCTTGCCGCGCAGGTCTTCCACGGACTTGATGCCCGTGCCCTCGACGGTGACGAGCTGGACGTAGTTGGGCCACAGGCGCATCAGCGCGCGCAGGTCGCTGGCCTCGCCCTTGCCCTCATAGGCGCCGGTGCCGGTGTAGGCCTGCATGACGGCGTCCTGCATGGCGATAGCGATCTCGGCGTCGCCGTTTAAGATGTTCTGGATGTTCTGGCCGGTGGCGTTGGTCGCCTCAGCGGAGGTCTGGTAGCCGTACTCCTTGAGGGCGGTGGCAAACGCGCCGCCGATGGGGAAGTAGATACCGGAGGTCGGGCCGGTGCCGACGGTGATGAACTCCTTGGCGCGTTCCTCAGCCGTCAGGCCCTTGATCTCGCCGGTCTGTTCGGTATTCGCATCGGTATTGCTGTTGTCGGTGTTGTCGGAAGCGGTATCACCGCAGGCGACGAGCGAGAGCACCATGATCAGTGCCAGCGCGAGGGATAGAAACTTTTTCATCTTCTTTTCTCCTTTTCCTTAATTCTGTTGGTACTGGTTCAAAAGAGCAGCTCCTGCACTTTCTATATGTGAATAATATGTGAATTTTTTGACTAATCAAGAGTCTGGCGGGGAACTGTTGTTCTCCGCGCGTGAACGGCAATTTTCGGCGTGTAAACGGGAAAGCGAGGAAAGATTGCGTTTATCCGATTTTTCTATGATTTTATTTCAAGTTTCCGCTCTTGAAATGTGAAAAAGGCGCTGCTATACTGTAGACATATAAATTCTTAACAGCGAAGGGGCGCAGCCTATGCAGAACAATCTGCTCTTTTCTCTCATCCTGAACATCAGCCTGCTCGTGCTGATGGCAACGGTGCTGACAGAGCTGCGCCCGCTGCGCCTGATGATCAAGCGGCAGGAGCGCTCGGTCTACAATCAGCTCTTTTTGGGGCTCATCTTCGGTCTGCTCTCCATCAGCTGCACGTATACGGGCCTTTCGTTCGAGGGAGCGGTCGTCAACACACGCGTCGTCAGCACCCTTGCCGCCGGTCTTGTCGGCGGCCCTATGAGCGGCGTGTGCGCGGGGCTGATGAGCGGTATTCACCGCTACTTTTACAATCCCGCGGGTTTTACCTCGTTCGCCTGCGGTATCGGCACGTTTGGCTTCGGCGTGTTCGGTGCGGTGAGCTACGGCCTCTTCGCCCGCCGCGGGCGGCGCACGCTCGACCTAATTCTGCTGACCGTCGCTGCCGAGCTCATGCAGGCGGCGCTCATTCTGCTGCTCTCCAAACCGTTTTCCGCGGCGCTCGCGCTCGAAAAGGCGATCTTGCTGCCGAAGATGATCGTCAACTCCGTCGGCCTTGTCGCCTTCATGCGCATTCTCGACCGGCTGAACCGCGACCTCACCATCGAGCTTGTCGAGCAGCGCGCAGTGGCACTGCTGATCGCGCAGGAATGCCTGCCGTATCTGCGAAAGGGCATCCGCAACCGCGAGGGTCTTCAGCGCGCGGTGGACATCGTGCGCGAAAAGCTCCCGCACTTTCAGGTCGCGCTGACCGACCGGGCACAGGTGCTCGCCGCAAGCGGCTGTGACCTGCCTGCCACTCCCCTGCCCATTGCCGCGCGTGAGGCGATGGCCCAGCGGGAAACGGTCGTAATGGAGGTCTCGAAGGGGCACCGCAGCGCCATGTTATCTGCCCCTCTCGTCACAGACGAACAGGTCATCGGCGCGCTGCTTCTCATTGCGCCGACGGGGCCGAACCTTGTACTGGACGCGGACGTCAAAACGCTCGAGAGCCTTGCGCAGTTTTTCTCCGTCATGCTGGAGCTCGGCGAGACCGAGCATCAGATCATGCTGCGCAAGCAGGCGGAATTCCGCGCGCTGCAATCGCAGATCAACCCGCATTTTCTCTTCAACGCGCTCAACACCATCTCGGCGCTGTGCATGACGGACCCTGACCGCGCGTGCAAGACCATTCTGATCCTCGCCAACTACTTCCGCCAGACGCTCACGATCAACGAGCCCTTCGTCCCGCTCGAGCAGGAGATCTCCAATGTGGATAACTACCTCATGCTGACCGAGGCGCGCTTTGAGGGCGCGCTGCACATCGAATGTGAGCTGCCGGACGATCTGCGCGCGCTGCGTCTGCCGCCGCTCATCTTGCAGCCCGTCGTGGAAAACGCCGTGCGGCACGGCTTTGTCGCCGTGGATGACCGGCGCGTGGCCATCAGCATCCGCCAGGACGACAAGCGCGCCTATATCCGCGTGAGCGACCAGGGCCACGGTTTCCCGCCGGAGGTGCTCAAAAAACTCGAAGACCCCAACGACCCGACCTACACGGGCCTTTTCAACGTGAGAAAACGCCTGCGCAGCATTTACGGCGAGCAGTGCGACTTTCATATCGACAGCAGCGACAAGGGCTCGACCGTGTCGTTCTCGCTGCCGCTCATCCCGCCGGAAATGCCGGACGCTGAATAAGAGGAGGGTATTTTGATGCGTATTGCCGTGATCGACGATGAAAAATATTCCCGTGTGGCGCTTGTGCGCCAGATCGAAGGCTTTCTGCCGCACGCCGAGATTTTCGAGGCTGGAAGCGGCGCGCAGGCGGTAGAGCTGCTGGAAAAGCACACATTCGACATTCTCTTTCTCGATATCCATCTCGGCGATATGGAGGGCACGACCATTGCCGCCCTCGCCCGCCGTCTGATGCCGCAGGCGAAGATCATCTTCGCCACGGCCTACTCCGACTATGCCGTGCGCGCCTTCGAGCTGCGAGCGGACGACTACCTGCTCAAGCCCTTCGACCCCGACCGCATCCGCGAGGCGCTCCGGCGCTGCACCGCCGAGCCCGCACCCGCCGCGTCGGCCGCGCCGCCCGTGCTGCACCGCATCGCCGTGAACAACAACCGCAGCACCACGCTGCTCGACACCGACGAGATCACCTATATCGAGACCGACGGCATCGGCCGCGGCTGCATCCTCCACACCATCTCCGGCAAGAGCTATCCCGATACGACCTCGCTCGGCGAATACGAGAGCCGGCTCGGCGAGCAGGACTTTTATCGCATCCACAAGACCTGCCTTGTCCACCTGCGCTACATCGTGAGCATCTTCCCGTGGACGGGCAACAGCTTCGCCCTGCGCGTGCACAGTACGGACTCCGTGCTACCCATCAGCCGCGAGCGCGTCCGCGAACTGCGCCGCCGGTTAAATATCTGAGTGCGTTTCGGCAGTCCTTTCATTCACATAATTCTAAAGCAACAAAAAGCAGCGCCGTTCGGCGCTGCTTTTCCGCTTGCGGGCCAAGTTTCCTGTATGATATAATACGAAAGCAAACCGGCGAAAGGGGTGAAGTGCCGATGGATATCGAGCGAACAAAACAATTTTATCGCGAGCTTAAGCAGTCTGACCTGTGCGGCTGCGCCTATTGCCGCAACTATGTAAAAGAGGCCGCGAAGGCCTATCCTGCCGTGACGGCGTATCTCCAAACGCTCGGCGTCGACATCGCGAAGCCGTTTGAAACGATGCCGCTCGGACTGGATGAAGATGGCCGGATACCGTACATCGGGCCGCAGTACCTCATCTTCGGCGCAGAAGCGGGCTTTGCCGCCGCGACGGTCAAGGATGCCAATGACGTCAAGGTCCGCCTCGCGCAGTCCCACCCGGGCGACAACATTCAGGAGCCGCACTTTGTGATCGAGATATTCCCGATTTTCCTGCCGTGGACGGTGGAGGAAACGAAAGCCAAGCAGTGAAAAGATCTGTCGTTCTGTTTGTGATGGTCTCTTTTTTGCGCCGGCAGGCTGCGGCGCTGTTGAGCGCATCGCGGACGCGGGCGGCGAAAACCAAACGAGAGATAAAATGAGAAAGCGAGGAAACAGCATGAGTTCTGCGATCATCAAAATGAAGCGCGGGTCGGAGACCGACTTAGCGGAGGTATCCAAAAGCATTCTCGATGATTTCAAGGGCGATGTTGCCGAGCTGTCTCTGGAGCAGATGTCGGAGGTGAACGGCGTCAAAGTGCTGCTCATTCTGGAGCGGTACTATATGAGAAACGGCAGTATGGCCGTCAGCACGGTGCAGATCATCGACTCCGGAGAAGTCCAGCAGGCGACGATCATCGGCACCGGAGGCGGTGAGGGCCTTATGAACATCAGTCTGGGCGCCAATCAGGATTTTGCGCGCAGGGTCGCCAAGGTTTTGGCGAAGCTCGGCTTTGAGGAAATCAGATCTTGATTTTGAGGAGGGACAAACGACGTACATTTATGTCATAACGATGATAGCGGCCGCACTTACGATATATTTCAGCCTTGATGAGTATAAAAAGGGCAGCATGAGCACGCGCAATTTTAAGATCATCTGCGTATGCGAGAGTGTCGTGCTGCTCAGCCAGCTTTATTTTCTTTTAACTTGATGTAATTTTCAAATCAGTGAGGGGCGCAGCCGCGCCCCTTTTCATTTTTTCGTCTTTGTGGTATACTTTGGGCAAAATCAAGAAAAAAGCGAGGAAACGGTCATGGAAACCATTGCAGCCATCGCCACGGCGCAGAGCCCGTCGGCCATCGGCATCGTGCGCCTGAGCGGCGAGGGAACGCGGCGCGTGCTCGCCGCGCTGTTCACGCCCGCAAGCGGCATGGCGGTCGAAGCGCTTCCGTACCGCCGCATGACCTATGGCGACATCCGCTCGGCGGACGGCACGCTGCTCGACCGCGGCATGGCGGTCTGTTTTTCCGCCGCCCACAGCTACACGGGCGAGGAGAGCGCCGAGCTCCACTGCCATGGCTCGCCGGTCGTACTGAGCGAGGTGCTGCAAGCGGCATTTGCCGCGGGCGCACGGCAGGCGCGGCCCGGCGAATTTACGCAGCGGGCGTTCCTGAACGGAAAGCTCGACCTCACCGAGGCTGAGGCAGTCATCGACCTCATCGACGCCGAGACGGCGGAGAGCGCGCGCAATGCCGCGGCCCAGCTCTCCGGCGCGCTGCGCCGCCCGATCGAAAGTGTTTATGACAAGCTGCTCGACGTTTCGAGCCGTTTCTACGCCGTCGTCGACTACCCCGACGAGGACATTGAAGACCTCTCTCGCGAGGAGACCGAGCGCACGCTTTTATGCTGTGAAGAGACGCTTTCTGATCTTCTCGGCACGTTCGCACGCGGGAAAGTGCTCAAAAACGGCGTCGCGACCGCCATCATCGGCGCGCCGAACGCAGGCAAGAGCTCACTTTTGAACGCGCTCGTCGGCTTTGACCGTGCCATCGTCACAGACATCGCGGGCACGACGCGCGACACGGTGGAGGAAAAGGCGACGATCGGCGGCGTGCTGCTGCGCCTCATCGACACGGCGGGCCTACACGAGACGGACGATCTCGTCGAACAGCTCGGCGTCGAGCGATCGAAAAAAGCGGTCAAGGACGCTGATCTGATCCTCGCGCTGTTGGACGGCAGCACGGGACTGCCGGCATCCGAGGCGCGGGCAGCAGAAATGCTTGCTCCGCTGGAACTTGCCGCGAAAAGCGGCAAGCCGTGGCTGCTGCTGCTGACAAAATCCGACCTCGGCGGCGGGGCAGGCATTGTCCCCGACAAGGACTGGCGCACGCCGGAGGCGATTATTTCGCTCTCAAGCGTGACGCACGAGGGGTTCGAAGCGCTGGAAGCGGCGATCCGCACGCTTTACCCCGCGCCGAAAGGCGATACGTCCCTCGTGACAAACGCCCGTCAGGCCGACGCCATCCGCCGCACGCTTGATAGCGTCCGTGCGGCGAAGGACGCGCTCCAAAGCGGCATGACGCCCGACGTTGTACTCACGGAAGTAGAGCAGGCGGAAAACGCCCTCGGCGAGCTCACGGGCCGCACCGCGCGCGAGGACATGGTCGCGCGCATCTTCGAGCGCTTCTGCGTCGGAAAATAAGAGCTTATTTCAATAAAAGTGCCCTGAACGAACCGTTCAGGGCACTTTTTTATCAGATGCCGCATTCATTCAGCCGCTTTTTTCTCATAGTTGCCAAAAAACGCGGCGTATGATATCTTGAAAGAAAAGCCCCCGGTCAAAACTGTCTTGGAGGTACGCCATGCCGAAGCGAAGCTGGAATTTGAACACCGTCTACATATCCGAGCGCCTGCAGGAATGCCTGCGCCCGATCTCGCGCTGCGCGCTCACCACCGTGGTCGCGCCGATGGGCTACGGCAAGACGACGGCGGTGAACTGGTATCTTTTAGAGCGCGCCAAGCTCGACGAAGCCGCCGTTGTGCGTATCAGCGTGTATTCGGACAATCTGGCCATCTTCTGGAAGAGCGTGCAGGAGGCCTTTTCCCACGCGGGGTTCGATTTTCTGCGCGCCTACCCCTGCCCCGACGACGCCGCGGGCGGAAGCCTCCTGACGGACGATCTCTTCCACGCGCTCGCGGACAAGCGGCCCTGCTATATTTTCATCGACGACTTTCACCTCTTGACCGACAACCGCGTGCCCGCCTTTCTCTGCACGCTGACGAACCGCCTGCCTGAAAACGTTCACCTGATCGTCGCAAGCCGTGACCGCTTCCTGCCCGCGGAGGAGATCCTGCGCCTTGGCGGCAGGCTCTACACCGTGGGTGCCGAGCAGCTGCGCCTCAACCACACGGAGCTCTCGATCTACGCCCACCGCTGCGGCACGGAGCTCTCGGACGCGCAGATCGAATCGCTGCTCTATTCGAGCGAGGGGTGGTTCTCGGCCATTTACTTAAATCTCCGCACGCTGCACGAGCGCGGCGAGCTGCCGAGCCGCAGCTCGGATATCTACGCGATGTTCTCCGCCGCGATGATCGACCCGCTGCCGTCAAAGCGGCGCGAATTTTTGGCCGTCATGGGCCTTGCGGACGAATTCACCGTCGAGATGGCCGAAGCCGTCACCGGCAGCAAAAACACCGCTGCGATCTTACAGACGTTGACCGAGCAGAACGCCTTTGTCAAGCACCTGCCGGACGGCGTGACGTTCCGCTTCCACCACATGATGAAGGACTGCGCCGAGCGCACGTTCCACACGATGGAGCCGCGGCGGCAGGCAGTTTACCATAATAGATATGGCGAGTGGTACAAAACGCATGGGCAATATCTGCATGCGCTCAAATTCTACTGTCTTGCCAAAAACTACGACGCGGCGCTGCGCGTCATCCAGCGCGACGCGGGCATCCTGCTCACGTCGCTTGGCGCGCAGCAGGTGCTCGACTTCATCGCCCACTGCCCGGTCGAAACGCTCAAGGAGCACCCGCTTTCGCTCCTCGTTCTGATGCGCAGCATGTTCAACTGGCGGCAGATTCCAAAGATGCTCGAGCTCAAGGAGCTGCTGCTCGCCGCGATCACCGAACACCCCGACTGGCCGGAGAGCGAGCGCGGCGACCTTCTCGGCGAGTGCGACCTCATCATGAGCTTTTTGATGTACAACGACATCTCCGCGATGAGCCGCCTGCACCGCAGCGCGAGCGCGCAGATGTCGCGCCCCGCCATCAGCATCCAGAAAAGCGGGGGCTGGACGTTCGGCTCGCCGTCGGTGCTGATGATGTTTTACCGCGCGTCCGGCGAACTCCAGAGCGAGCTCACCGAGATGGACGAGTGCATGCCGCACTACTATAAGATCACAAACGGCCACGGGCAGGGCGCTGAGACCATCATGCGCGCGGAGGCCGACTTCATGCGCGCCTGCTTTGCCGACGCGCAGATCATGCTCGAGCGCGCCTATGCGCAGATTGACGGCAACGGGCAGGAAAACATGGCCTTGTGCTGTGATTTTCTCGCCTGGCGGCTCTCGCTCTGCACTTCTTTCACGCCGCGCGAGTCCTTCGAGCAGCGGCGCGAGGCGCTGCTGGGGCTGCATAACGTCGCATGGCTCAACATTCTGCAAAGCTCCTGCGCCTATTACTACGCGCTGCTGGGACTGCCCGAAAAAATTCCCGCGGTCTTCCGCGAGCATCAACTCGCCTCCATCCACTTCCTCGCACCCGGAAAGCCGATGATGGAGCTCATCGAAAATCAGGTCTACCTTGCTCAGGGCGAGTACGCCAAGGTCATCGGCCGCAGCGAAGCACTGCTCGGTATGTGCGAGGCGATGCACTATGCGCTCGTCGCGCTGCACATCCGCCTTCAGACCGCCGCGGCCTACGAAATGCTCGGCAAGCGCGAGACGGCAGACGAACTTTTGATCTCTGCCCTCGCCGTGGCGGAGCCGGACGCGCTCTATCTGCCGTTTGTCGAAAATTACCGCTATCTCAAGACGGCGCTCACACGCGGCGCGGGTGCGAAATTTGCCGCGTTTGTCCGGACGGTCACACCGCTTGGCGAGGACTTTGTGCGCCGCTGCGGCGAAAAGCGTGCGGAAGGCTCCCGTCCCGCCGCCCTCGCGGGCCTCACCGAGCGCGAAAGCGCCATCGCTGCGCTCGTCGCCAAGCGCCTGAGCAACCGCGAGATCGCCGAGCAGCTCTTTCTGTCCGAGGGAAGCGTGAAGCAGTACATCAACCAGATCTACTCGAAGCTCCTCATCACGGGCGACGTGCGCACCAAGCGCAAACGGCTCGCCGAGCTCGCCGCGCCGAAGAACTAAGGCACAGCAAGGACGCAGCACGCCTATTTTGCATTGATATTCCTAAGAAATTATCTAACCTTTGGTTAATACCAACTCTTTTCGATCCACCGTACAATGGCTGTACGGTGGATCTTTTATTTTCCGGAGGGGAGGAATGCCTTTGTACCGAAAATACATCTCAGCCGTCATACCGCTCCCGGACTACGTTCTCCGGGTGGATTTCATCTCCGGCAGCCGCCTGCTGCTCGATATGAAGCCGTATCTCGACAAGCTCCGCTTCCGCCCGCTTGCCGATCCCGCGGTGTGGAACAGCGCCATGACGAACGGCATCTTTGTCCGCTTCGACAACGTGGAGCTGAGCCATGACGAAATTCTGTCCATGGCGGAACGGGCGCACTGAGCGCCGATTTTTCAAAATTGAGAGGAGAATACCATG
>OHTC01000505.1_pt1 | contig 19776 bp, 12 predicted proteins | sample 1578801 | NCBI WGS metagenome assembly OHTC01 (sample SAMEA3879556, study PRJEB24766) | human gut metagenome | biome: human-associated habitat; feature: feces | place: USA | collected 1985/1987 | reverse complement strand
GCTGCCCTCGGCGCCGGACCAATCGACTGCCAGCAGGGCGTCGATTTCCATATTGGTTATTCCGGCTATATACTGCGCGAGCAACTGAGTGAGTCCCTGCACAAGAGTAACCGTGAAGCCCTTGGAGCCTATCTTGAGAGCGAAGTCAATGGCCGTCTTGACGTTTTCGGTGCCGTCCTGCACCTCGCCGTCGGCAGTGTAAGCCTGACCGCCGGCAAGAGGTTCGACGTCCTTCATAGCAACGCCGACCAGGAGTTCCATAAGGTCGAGTTCGACGGAAGCGGCGGCAATGCCGAGCGCGCTGAGGTCGAGGTAAGCCCTGCCGTCCTTGTAATATACGCCGATGAGAACTTCTTCTTCGGCAGTGCCTTTGTTCTTGCTGAGTTGAATTGCTAGTCGGGTCTGATTTCCGACGTAGGAAATTTCGCCGCCGAACAGTTTCGCGACAATGGGTCTGAGGTCGAGATAACCTTCTATTTCAAAGGAATATCCCACTTCTATATCCTCTCCGACCACTATATTGCCCAATTCCTCGCCGAGAGGTATTCCCTGAGCCGCTATGAAGGCCTCGAGCCCCGCTTCCATATAGAGGTAGACGAAGGGATTTTCGAGGACGTTCACACAAGCGTTCGCCTTGTCCTCGGGAATGACGGCGTTGGCGTTGGCGCCGATTCCCGCACCGAAGCCGCCGAGCGAAATATTTATGTCGGCGTTCTTGCCTATTCCGAGATATACGTCTATACCCGCCTGACCGAGGTTGAGTCCGTCGCCGAGTTCGATTTTCACGCCGCCCGTGATGGTGGCGTCTTCGTCACCCTCTCCGATGAGTTTGATGGACACTCCGCCGAGGTCGAGGCCGAGAGTCTCGAACAGTTGGGTGAGAGTGAAAGCGGCAAGATACACGTCGATGTAGGTGTTGCCCACTCCGATACCGGCAAGCAGCGCGAGGATAACGTTGATGTCGAGCGAAGTGCTTTCGTCGCCGCCCGCCGCGGTAAGCGCGTCGGAGACGACGCTGCCTGCGGTTGCCGTGCTGCCGGCGTCGGCGAGGAAGGGCGCGAGGTCGACTTTTATGTTCATACCGCCCAGCAGTTCGGTGGAAAGATACACCACACCGCCGTTGAGCCAGAGTTCAAGCGAAGGCACGGCGTCGGGCCCCGTAAGCAGAGCGAGATAGAGATTGGAGTCGAGAAGCCCCGCCGCGTTGAATTTGATTCCGCCGGTGGCGGGGTCCGCGACGATGAGCGAAGCGAGGTTGACGTCCGCCGCCAGTTTGAGAACGGCATTGCCGTCGATACCCTCTTCCGCGAAAGCCGCGAGCAGGTTAAGCACTATATCGTTGCTGTCGTAACCGAACTGGAGGAAATCTCCGCCGATTGCGTTGATGTCGATTCCGAGCGACAGATCCACGCTCACGGTGCCGACGTTGGCGATAATGTCCGCCACGCTCACATTCGCGATGTCGAGCAACTGAGAGAAAGTAAGCAGGTTGGCGTACTCGTTGTTGGCATTGGCGGCACGGATAGCCGCAAGGGTGTTTTCGTAGGATTCCGCGTCACCGACGGTGCCCACTCTCACGCTGAGGCCGAGTCCGACGTCCGCAAGAGTCTTGAGACCGCCGTTGCCGTCGTCGATGCCGAGAGCCAGACCCGTGATGTCGATTGTCTTGGTTTCGCCGAAACCGGGATTGGCATACTGCAGTCTTATGTCGCCCATAAGTGGCAGAGTTCCGTTCACACCGGCAAGACCGAGAATGCTGTTGATAATCTGTTTGGTAAGGGTGACGCCGATACCCTCGATATTGAAGATATCTCCGTCCATATCGACCTCGATGGCGCCGAGTATTGCCTGAATGAGGCCGACGGTGTCGAGGTTCGCCGGTTCGTCGCCGCTGGACGAAGCGACATAGTACTTGACGTAATCGCCGTTCGCGATGGGTTCGGTGACGGCCGCGTCGTATTCAGCCTGCGCGGACTGCTGTGCGCTGCCGGAAAGCCCCGCTATGGCGTCGCGTATGGTTATGAGCAGACCGTCTATCTGCTCGGACAGGAATTCGTTGAGGTTGAAGTCGCTGACCTTTATCTTCGCGTCTCTGCCGAGAATGCCGCTGAGGTCGGCAAACAAAGCCTTTTCGGAGCCGACATAAGCGACGGTGCCGCGCACCTTGCCGTCCTGTCCCGTAATGGTGACGAGAAGGTTGGTCTGCGCGGGGTCACGCATATTTATCTCGGCGGAAATATCGAGCGCGAGAGTGAGGGAGGTGTCCTCCTGAATGTCGATGTTGAGGGTCTTGAGCGCGTCGGGGATGGAAACGTTGCCGAGCAGCGAGCCGAGCGACGCGAGAATGGTCTGGATTTCGAAACTGTTCTTCCTGAGGTCGAGATTGAGTTCGAGCCCGAGTTCGAGGGTAAGAGGAGAATACTCGTCGAGATTGTCGATGTCGAGTTCTCTGACGGAAACGAGATAATCCCTGACGTTGAGAATGGGAGCGTCCTTGCCGACGGAGATTTCGTCGATGCCGAGATTGATGTCGAGTTCGCTCTCTATAATGCCGACGCTGTCCTCAAGGGACGTGCCCGCGGTGTTGAAGTCGAGGCCTATCTGGAAGGAGGGACCGCCCACGAGGCGGTTGATGCCGTCGTCGCCTTTCCTGACGGAGGCAATCATATAAATCGCGGAAGTGTCCACGAGGGCGGGCAACATCGCGAGGTCGAGACCGAGAATATCGCCTATCTGGTTGACGAGTTCGCTGTAGGAACCGAGAAGTCCGCCGGGCTCGAGGAGACCGCCCACAACACTGAGGAGGGAAGCAATGTTGATGGGAATCTGATACTCGACGGTGCCGTCGGCAGCCGTAACCATACGGGAATTCTTGCCCATAAAGATACCGAGGAGACCCTCGATGGTGCCGAGTTGACCGAGTTCTATGCTGAGAAGGTTGTCGATGATGAGGCTTCCGATGCTGGTGCCGCCGAGAGCGGTGTCGACCGCCTTGGCAATCGCGGTGAGGTCGAGGTCGTCGGTCTTCACCACGCTGGCACCCTTTTTGATTTTGGTGCAGTCGTAAACGACGGTGCCGTCGTAGTAATAGAACCCGAGCATCACTTCGCTGGTATTACCGTCGGCGGAAGTTCTCAGCAATTCGACGAGCAACTGAGAATTATCGTCGTTAGCGGGGTCTATGGCAGCCTGGAACTTAACGGAATAGTAGCGACCGCTCTCGTCCTTGACGTAATCCAGCCCCAGCGTCAACCCGAAGTTGAAGTAGTTGCCGGGGTATGTATTGAGCGCCGCTTCCCTGAAAGCCGCATAAGCCGCCGTGCTCGCAATTGACACGCTGTTCGACGGAGGTATTTCGTCGGGGGTGTCGGGGTCCGTGGTGTTGCCGCCGTTGGGATTGCAGGCAGCGAGAGTGCCGCAGACGAGGCACAACATCACGAGGACGAGCAAGAGTGTTCTGAGTTTTCTCATAATTCCCTCCAAGAGCCTTCAACACGCATTGCGCACGCGATGCACGCGAGACTAATAGACAGTATGAATTATAAGCCACAACCGCCCGCTAGTCAATACCGTTAATTACATTTAACTACCCTTAAAACCGGCTTTATGAGCCTTCGCGGAACACCCCTGCCCCACCCGATTTTTGCGGCGAAAACAGCGCGCCCGCGAACTTGGCAGCGATGCGCGTGCAAAGACGGATTTTGTCGAAAAAGCGTGTTAAAACGTCAAAATAAGCATTATAAACGCCTGTTCTGCAAAATAGTTGCATTCGTCGAACGACGGAAATATTATGCTGATATCCGAAAAATTTCGTCGCGCGCACTACCCGTTTCCCCGAAATTTTCCGCCTTCCACCCGAAAGAAAAACGGCAGGAAAAAATTTCCTCCCGTTACCTCTTGACAAAAATCGGATTAATATCGCGCCGACGCACCCTGCCGCGCAGGTAGTATACGCACACGGAATGCGGAGCGCGTATGCGCCTCTCGCCGAGCCTTATCGCAACGCACGTCAAATACGCGCGGATTTCAGGCGTTCCATATGCGGTGCAAATCCCCGTCGAACCGCGCGAGGATGTCGCGCACGAACGCTTCCGTGTCGGCGTCGTCGCCGTAAGCGAGCGAAGTCATATCCACGGCGTAAATCAAGCCCGTAGACGTGTCGCCCTCGTGACTCCTGCCGAAAGTGGCGTGGGCCTTACGACGGGCAAGAGCGGCTATGTCGTAACGTTTGACCGCATTCTGGGTGACGAAAGAAGACATAAGTTCCGCAGCGAAATTCTCCTCCCCGCTGACGTCGAATTCGACCTTGACCTCGTCGGGCAGCCAGTCGAGGTCGCGCCAGACCTCGCAACCGTAAATCTTCAGCGGCTTTTTATCGTCCGGCAGGCGCCTCACGGCGTCCATAGCGACGCAGAACGCCCCTACGTGGGTGGGGTGCCTGTCAAAAGGATTGTGCGTATACAGCACGTCGAGGCGCGGCAACGACTCCAGTATCTCCGTCACCCCGTCGACAAGCGCTTTGTCTCGCTTTTTGACCGCGGAGGAAGTCTGCTCGAAGAGGTAAAGAGCCGAGTATCCGCCAGCCTCCGCCGCGCGTTTCTGCTCCGCGGTGCGGAGTTGAGCCATATCCTCGTCCGACACTCCCGCAAACTGAGGCGCGCGAGGACATTGACCTCCGTCCGTAAGCACAACCCCGACAAAACCGCCTTCGCCGCGAGCGGCCCTGACGATTCCGTCGAACGCAAACATTTCCATATCGTCCTTGTGTGCGGACACGGCAAGAAATCTGACTTCGTCGCCCTTGGCGGACGACGGCACGAATTTTTCCATAAACATTCTCCCGAAGCAGTCGCTTCCTTTATTTCGCCCCGAGGGGCGTACCGCGCGGCGCACGCATAAAGCGCCGCCGACAGCCAATACTATCTTAGACCCGACACCGAGCCGCAATTACCCGCGACACGTGTCATCGGCACAATATACCAGACGGTATCGGGCGCAACACAACACGATTCGTGCCCCGCAACTCTTTCGCCCCAAAGCGCATCCACCGCGACTGCAACACGTTTCGTGTTTTATAGCCCGCTCCGAACTTGTTTTTGCACCTAGCATCCGACCGCCATAAGGCACATCATCGCTCAAGAGCCCGAAACCGCAACACGTTTCGTGTTTTGTCGCCAAACCCCTGATTCGTACTATTTCAGCAATTCCGCAGGCGGGGCGACAAGACTCCATTTCTGCACAAGCGTCGCGCTTTCACCCCGCCGCAGTTCGCGGAGCGGGGAAAGCCATTCCACCTCGAGAATGTGATTGTTGGTGTAACTCTCGAAGTTGCACCAGAAATCGCCGTACACGCCTTCCTCGGGCGCGCATTCCCACTTCATCGCCTTGTCTCCCAGCACGTAATACGCAACGCCTTTCTTGGAGAACGTGCCGATTTTGATTGCCGCGGGATTGTCCGCCCACTTCAGCGCGATTCTCTCGCGCGTAGAAGAAAGTCGCGCGTCCTGCGGGTCGTCGTAGGGCCAGAACACCAGGTTCTGCACGGGATTAAGTTCGTCCACGGGGTCGTTGGTCGGCATAACCATAACGCCGCCTTTAGCCATAACGGTCAGCCCCCATACGGCAAGAGTGCGGTCATCGCCCTTGTTTGATACGATGTCCTTTACGGTCAAGGCGCCTTTTTCGTCGAGTTCGATGTCGAGGGTGAAATCCAGCCCCTTGGCAACGCGACAAGTGAAAGTGCCGCCGTATTCGCGCACGTCCGCCTCGACGGGCGCATTGTCGGGCACGTATGTCTCGAGGTCCTCCGGCGACTTCCAGACCCTGTGGCCGCCGTAAAGATACCACTTCGTTCCCTTGCCGAAGTTCTCGTCGAAATATTCGCCGCCTTTATCGACGTTTCTTTCGCGGTCTTCGTTGAGGAAGTTCACCGTCTCGGTGCCGAACCATATGATTCTGGGGCCGAGGTCGAGGGTGACAAGCACCTTGGTGCCGCCGCGCTCGAAGCGCGCGCATTTGCCGTAATTTCCGTAAATTTCGGTTTTCATATACCACCGTATTTTACACCCGTCGTCGAGTGTTGATTATAGTTAATATTTCCGCACGTTCCGAAAAAGCCGAAGCGGTAGCGGTTGCTATTGTCGGTTTGTCATTTCGCCGCGTCAGATTGCGGGTTTTCGCGTTTCGGCGTCGACTACATCGTTCTGCGCCGTGCACCCGCGCGAAGATTTTACAGGTCGCGCGGAGTCATATGCGAACTGCGCCAGTTGCGCGCCGAATCCTTATTGGCGCCGCTCTGGTTGGTGACGCCCCACGCGGAACTCTGACGTATTCTGCCGAACAGCGACGGATTGCACTTGCCAAGCGGCGTGTACGGCACGTTGAAGAAATCGAACATCGGCAGTACCGCTTTCAGACGCGCCTCGAAATCGGCGTAATCCTTGTCTTTCGCCGCACTCCAGCCGCTTTCCGCCACGGCAGCCGCCCTCGGGTGCGTCCTTTGGAAAAGCAATTCCTCGTCGGCGATGTGCTCCGTCCACAGCGTGCACTCCACGCCGAACACGCAGTCGTTGCCGTTGGCGCCGAATTCCGCCAGCACGGGTTCGAATTTATACGCCTTTTTGAGCGGAGTCACGCCGTAGGGATAATCGAAATAATAGTTCGCACAACGGCTGACCACCACTTTGCGCCCGCCTTCGGACACGGCCTTCGCCACGGCGTCCGCCGAACGCTTTCCGAACGCCCAGTACTGAATAATCGCGCTGTGGTCAACCAGCCCCGAGAAAAGCGCCTCGTTCCACAGAATGACGGTCTTTCCCAGTTTTTCCAGCATTCTGAGCGCGCGGTTTGTGAAATAGCCCTGCAGTTGCTCGTAATTTCCGAGCCCCTCGCGGCGCATAAGATTTCGGCAGTCCTCGCATTTGTCCCAACCGAGTTTCGGCACCTCGTCACCGCCGAGATGAAACAGTTTGCACGGGAACATCGCCGCTATTTCGGAAAGCATTTCCCAAAGCATATCGTAGGTCTTTTCCTTGCCCACGCAAAGCACCTTGTCGTGTATGCCGAAATCCGTGGGCACTTCTATGGGACGCCCCGAACACCACAATTCGGGATATGCGGCGATTGCGGCGCCCATGTGCCCGGGCACGTCTATCTCGGGCACGATTTCTATTCCGCGCGCCCCCGCATACGCGACGAGGTCGGCTATTTCCGCTTTTGTGTAATATCCCTTATGCACCTTTCCGTCGCCCAATGTCTCGGCGCGAACCGAACCTATTTCGTGCAACTTCGGCATACAGTCGACCTGCAGCCTGAACCCCTGGTCGTCGCTGAGGTGGAAATGCAGATAATTGAACTTGAACAGCGCCATCGAGTCGATGAATTTCTTGACCGTCGCGACGTCGAAAAAGTGACGACACACGTCCAGCAACACCGCGCGGTAGGCAAAACGGGGTTTATCCTCGACATGCGCGCAAGGGATTCCGTCGGGATAGGCGAAAAGCAGTTGCACGATGGTGACGGCCGCGTGGAAAAGACCCGATTCGTTCGCAGCACGCGCCGATATTCCGTCGGGAGTAATGTCCATTTCGTAATCGGACGACACGGGCGCAATCGCAAAACTCATTTTGCCGACTCCGTCACGCCCTGAAGCGGCAATGACGCCCGACAGCAGTTCCACCGCCGCGGGGACGGGACATTCCACCGCGCTCTTCACGCCGAAAACGAACTTGCCGTCCGTCTCTTTCACGATTGTTGGTCTGGGGATAATATTCATAACGCATTTCCTCCCTTTTTTCAGGCGATTTCGCCTCGTATCATTATAACAAAGCAAGTCGGCGAGGTCAATACGTGCGGGCGACTGCGCGCCCGCGCGTTTGACATACGCACGCGCTTGTGCTATCCTCGTAACACCACAGAAACTCCGTCTGCGCCTCATCGGCGCGGGCGCTCACGATATGCAGATGACCCACGACGCTTCCGCGCTCATCACCGAGAACACCTCAATCGTTCTTGCACCCGAACGTCCCCGCACCAGAGTGTGGGAACTGGATTTTTTGCGCGGCGTTTGCATAATTCTTATGATGCTGGACCACCTCGCGATGCTTATCGCGTTTGTGTTCGGTCCCGCCTGGTTCGGCAGATATCTGGTCGGCGATTCCGCGACGGCAGAATTCTGCAGGTGGTGCGACTGGTTCTTTTTCGACAGCGAGGCACGGCAGGTACTGCACCCGCTCGTGGTGTCCGTTTTCTTCATCATATCGGGTATTTCCTGCACTTTTTCGCGCTCCAATTTCCGCAGAGGCGGAATTCTCGCCGCCCTGGCAATCGTCTATTCGCTGGTCACATACGCGCTCGCCGAATTTCTGAGTATGCCCGACATAATCGTCAATTTCGGCGTGTTGCATTTCTACGCGGTCTGCATACTCGCCTACGCCGCCATAGACCTTATTTGTCGCCGCTCGGAACTCGCGCGCTCCGCCGTGTGCGTTGCCGTGGTTCTGGTCGTCGTTTTCGTCTATTTCTTCTATACCCCTCCCGCCGACACCCCGACTTGGCTCGGGATAGTGTTCCCGCCCGAGGATTTCCGCGGCAATCCGTCGCTTTTCTACGACCAGGCCGATTTGTCTCCGGGCGACCTGTTCTCTCTCATTCCCAATGCGGCCTCGTTTTTCGCGGGCACGGTTCTGGGGCCTCTGCTTTACGCGCGTCGGTGCAGCCTGTTCCCCTTCCTGGACGGCAAATGGAACATACCGTTCAATTTTGTCGGCAAACATTCCCTGTGGTTCTTCATACTGCATCTGCCGGTCCTTGCCCTGGCGCTCGCCGTCGTAAGCGCGCTGTTCGTCTCCCCCGGCAACTGGGTGCTTTTCTGAGGCATTGTCAAAACGCAACAAAAAACCCCGCCGTCTGCGGGGTTTAGTTTTATTATACGGAATGATTGGTTCGCTTCAGGCACGACGCGCCGAGGTCGCGAGGCAAGAGCAATTATCTGGTCTTAGCCGAGAGACTGAACTGCGGCCGCAACGCCTGCCCGCGCATAGAACCGCTCTGTTTCATAACCTTGCGCGCGAATTTCTCGGGGCGCACGAGCCCCTTGATGACAAACGGAGTTTCGCCGTCGGTAATCACGCGTATTTTGCCGTAACCCAAAGCAATCTGAATCAGATTCTGATGCACGTCGATGTAACGTATTTCGGCAAGCGGCAGCATAACGCTGGTTATTTTGAAAACACCTTGTTTGAAAACGAACTTGTCTTCGGTCACGATTATTTCCCTGCGGTACATCTTAACCGCTTCGCAGAGCGTGACCAGCAGAACGAGACACCCCGCCCCAAGCAGAGCCCACCTGAGATTCTGCGGGGTAAGCCACTGAACGGTGCCGTCGAACGACTTGTTCAATGCGCGCTCAATGTCGGCGGCATAAACCCACAGCAGGGCTATCACCGTGCCGAGCACGGCGGCAAGGAAAATTTCCTTGACAAAAACGAGGGCTGAGAACCGCGCCCTGACTACAATCCTTTCCGATTTGGAATAAACCCTCTCGAGATTTCGCATTCCTCCCTCCGAAATCCGTCACCCTCTGAAACAGGGCGGGAACTGCGCCACTCTTACAGCCGTGCACCCGAACGGCACGAAAGCGCGCTCGAGCGCTTCCTCGGAAAATTTGGGTGCCTGCGGAATGGCTGAAAAACCGTTGATGTCAAAGTCCCAGTTGAGCACGTTTTTGCACCTGAAACGGAGTTCAAACGGCGGATTGTCTCTGTCAAACGGCTTTTCGGGCATTTTGTTGACGATTGTCTGTTCGCTGTCGTACAACGTTCTCCTGCCTCCCGCCCCTTTTTTCGCGACAAGGGGAGAGAAACTCCATTTCTTGACGGCGTTGGCTTCGGCCACGCTTCCCGCGGGGCTGTTTTTGGCGGAAGTCTCGAACCCCAGACGGGACGCCATAAGCACGCTGCCCTTGACAAAGGACAACGACGAATCGCGGTTGGTGACCGCAACAAGGGGTATGTCGAGTTTGAGCATAAAGGTGCTGCCCGTCCTAAGCGTGCACTTGACGGAGATAAGCCCCGCCCCGGAAGCCACGGTCTGCCCGCCCGATATCAGTTGCATAGTCGTATAGCGCGGCACTCGGAAATTTATGCGCACGTCCACGTCGCCGTCCGCTTCCGTGACTTTGAATACCACCGTGTTGCGGAAGGGATAACCCGTCTCCTCTTTTATGCAGAGTTTGGCACCGCGAACCGTGGCGTTCACCGTGCAGGGTGCATAGGTGAAGAAGTCGAGTTCGTCGGCGCCCCTCATCATACAAAGCGACTGCACGAAAAGCGGATAAGCCGACAGCAGAGCCACCCCGCCGCGGGTTATTCCGCCGCGCGCAAACGCATTGCCGAAAGCGTACGACGAGAAAAATTCCTTGCGCCTGACCGAGCACTCGAGTTGATTGACCATAAGCACGTCTTCGACGGCCGACGCGTCGTCGAACGCCGCCGCGCCTATGACGTTGAACGCTATCTGCTCGAGCATATCCGCGCAAACGCACTCGCCCGTGCTCTCGAGCACGGTGAGCAGGGACTCCATCATTTCGACCGCCGCTTCCACGTCTATACCGCGAGCGGGCGAAGTGCCGCCCAACCGTCTGTCCGCCGCGAACATTCCCGTGGCGTTGCCGTGGAATTTGTCCAGATTGGCAATGAGACGGAGCGACAGTCGCTTCAGTTCCCTGTCCCCAATAAAAGCGCCGTAAGTGCAAGGATATTTCACGGCTTTGGCAAGATTCACCGCGTCCGTCTCCACAAGAAACTGATGCGAGGGCGTCTTCCATTCCGCCTCCGTTTTTTCGGGAGTGAAAGGCTTCGACCGCTTGGTCTCGCGGGGGTGTTCGGCATTTTCAATCGTGCGCAACGCCTTTTTGACCGCTGAAGGCGATATGCATTTCTCGGCGGCCTTTTTGTAAGGGAATCTGACGGCAAGGCGGAACCAGTCGGGGCTCTTGTCCCTCAGCGCTTCGGCAAGGTCCTTGAGCCACTCGTAATCGCCCGTGCGATACACGGCTTCCATAGCCTCTATTTCGTCCAGCAGTCTGGCGCGGGCGTGATACCACGAATGAGTGACCGAAAGAGTGTTGAATCTGTACTTGAAAAATTTTCTGAGAGTAACGAGTGCCTTCTCGTCGCCCGTCAGTTCGTAATACGACAAAAGAGTTTTGACGGCTTCCGTCTTGGGAGCGGCACCGTCGGTTTCCGCGGGCGCGAAATCCCCGCCCTCGCCCGCGGCGTCGAATATGGCGTGCATATAACCGTCCGCCTTGGAGCGCAATTGGGGCTCGTTGAGCACTCCCGCAAGCAAAATAAGCCCGCGGACGTATCTCGGGAAAATCTCGCCCCGCTTCCAGGCCTCTCCCGAAAGCAACGCGGTATCCGCGCCCATACGTTTCTGAAGGGCGTTGACGATTTCGATTTGTCTGCCCAGCCACCCCTCCGGAATTATGCTTCCGACGGGCAGGCGGCGGAACGGATTTTCGGTATCCTTTGCCATAGTCGCACCGCACGTGCGCGACGCACGCGCGCACTTTTACTCAACTAAATTTAACACAACGACGGGTCTTTTGCAAGCCTTTTAACGGTTTGACAAAGGCAGGTAAAAGAATTAAGATGTTGGCGAGGTGAATATGAAATACGCACTAATTCTCGCAGACGGTATGGCGGATTACCCCGTGCCCGCGCTCGGCGGCAAAACGCCTCTCGAATCGGCGCATAAGCCGATGATTGATTTCCTTTGCAAAACGGCAAAAACGGGCCTCGTCAAGACCGTGCCCGACGGATTCAAGCCCGGCAGCGACGTCGCCAACCTCGGCGCGCTCGGCTACCACGCCGCCGAGTGTTATACGGGACGCAGTCCCCTCGAGGCGTTGTCCATAGGCATAGATATGAAAAGCGACGACGTTGCCGTCCGCACCAACCTGGTCACCCTCGGCGACGAAGAGAACTTCGAAGACAAGACGATGGTCGACTATTCGGCGGGCGAAATCACCTCGGAAGAGGGGCGCGAACTTTTCCGCTACCTCAACGAGAAATTGGGCGACGAGCGGTTTGCCTTTTATGCGGGCGTGAGTTACCGCAACTGCCTGATAATAGGCAAAGGCAGCACGTCGATGACGCTCACTCCCCCGCACGACATCAGCGGAAGGAAAATAGGCGACTACCTGCCCAAAGGCGATTTCTCCGCAGAACTGACCGATTTCATAAAGAGGTCGTACGAATTGCTCAAAGACCACCCTATCAACAAAAAACGGGTTTTATCCGGCAAAAATCCCGCAAACAGCATATGGTTTTGGGGACAAGGCACCCGCCCCGCCCTTCAAAGTTTCAAGGAACGCTACGGGTTGTCGGGCGGTATGGTCAGCGCGGTCGACCTGCTCAAAGGAATTGCCATCGGCACGGGAATGAAGAGCGTTGACGTGGAGGGCGCGACCGGCACTCTGTCAACGAACTTCGAGGGCAAGGCTCAGGCGGCCTGCGACCTTCTGGACAACGGTTGCGACTTCGTTTTCCTGCACCTCGAAGCCCCCGACGAATGCGGACACCAGGGCGACCCCGAGGGGAAAACCAAAGCCGTGGAAGCCATCGACTCGCGCATAATCCGACCTGTATACGAGCATCTCAAGGCTAAGGGAGAACCTTTCGCTATGCTCGTTATGCCCGACCATTTCACGCCCGTGTCCATTCTCACGCACTCCCGCGAACCCGTACCCTTCCTTATGTGGAGTTCGGAAAGGGCACTCGGCAACGGCTGTGTGTACAGCGAAAAAGCGGCTGCGGAATCGGGTGTGTTCTACTCCGACCCCGCCGACCTCGCAAAAGAGTTCTTTTCTCTCTGAAGTACGCGGCAAAAAAAGCGTTTGCCCGAAGCGCAACACACCTTAACGCACACAAAACAAACAAGGGACGCGGATTGCGTCCCTTGTCGTTTGTCCGATGTTTCTCTTCGCGCTCCGCGCCGACGGAGCGGAACGTTATTTACCGTTCTTCGGTTTGCGGGCGGAAACACCCTTTTTCGCGGGCTCTTCCCTGTCCGCCGCCACCGCCGTCGACGTCTCGGCGGCTTGCGCTTCCTGCTCTCCTTTACCCACCGCTTTCATATCCGCTATCGCACGTGCGGCGTGTTCCTTCGCTATCGCGGCATACTCCTTTGCCTTCTGCCCCGACAGTTTGATTTTGTCCATTGCCGACTGCTGTTTTTTCGGTGCCGAAGCGGGTTTTTCCTCTTTCGCCGCAGTCTCACTCACGGCAGCCGTTTCGGAATCGGCGTTTTCGGCTACGGGGACGGAAACGGCAGGCGTCTCGGGCGCCGCGTCCGTTACCTTTTCGGTATTGTAAAGTTTTGCGTGCACCGCGGTACGGATATTGTTGTCCTTGCGCAGACCGTTAACGTAAGTGGCCACCCTGACGGCGTACTGCTGACCTTTTTTCTTGAAGATTGCCTTGAGGATAATGAGCGTTATCTTGAGACCGAGTTGCACGCCCGCAATCGCTATGTTGGCGCCGATGACAATCCACTTCCACAATCCGTCCAGAGTGTCCGCCTGCACGACACCGACCATAGACATTGCGGTGACGACAAGGAAAACTATGTTGGTGACGAGTTTGAAAATCCCGAACAGTTTCTTGAGATTTTTGACTCTCGACTTGCCGGTCTTGGAATCCTTGGCGTTGAGCGCGACGACGACGATGAACACCACGGCGTAAGCGGCAAGGAAGCCGAGCATAATGTAGGAATAAGGCGCGAGAATCCAGTTTTTCGTGATGAGAGTCACGCCCGACGCAATGGCGAAAATCATACTGATTATCGTCCATACGAAACTGACCTTGGCTATGCGCGACTGTTTTTTGGTGGGTTGCGGCGCGACGTTCTCTTCCGCGACTGCCGCTGCTTCCGCGGCGCCCGCGGGAGTTGCGACGACTTCCTCTCCCCTCGCCTCTTTGACGTACTTCTTCATTTTATCCTCCCCCGCACGAAGTTCATTCCGCCGCCGCGGAAATCACCTCGTCGATATTTTTAACGAATATGTCGAAGAAACGGTTGACCGTTCTTTCGTCCTCGTCGTTGCCCGTGATTGCTATGCTGAAAGTCACTTCGCCGTCGAACGTGGTGAACGCCAACTGCATAAAGGGCTTGCCCTTGACGGCGCCCGTGTAGAAACCGTCAACGAGACGGGCGTCTCCGAGAGCGTACTCCGCGGGCTTTATCGAACCGATGTTGCTCATACCGATGAGCGGATTGTCGTATCCGAGTTTTATCGCCTGTTCGCTTATGCAGTGCGGGAAAACCGTGTACGCGAGATGAAGCAGCGGCAACGAATAAAGTCCGAGGAATTTGTCCTGCTTGTTCTTTTCCATTGCCGCGGCAACCTTTGCCAGCGTCTCTTTCATATCCGCGCCCACGCCCTTGAGCGTAACGGGCATAAATCCCGTGTGATTGGTGAGCCCCGTCTCGAGACCGCCCTGCGCCATATGCCGACGGAGGTCCACCATACACGGTATGGTGAGCGTCTCGTCCGCGCCGACGGCGCCGATACCGACAAGAGACCGCGCATACACCGCCAGCATAACGTCGTTGACGGTAAAGCCGAGTTTCTTGCCCGCGACACGCGCCGCGTTGAACTTCTCGGCGGACAACTTGCGCTTGATTATACGGTTGCGGTCCTCGGGGCACTTGGCCGTGAGCGGGAAATAGTGCTTGTCCTTGACCTCGCTGACGTTGTGGTACAACTTTCTTGCGACGGCGGCGTCCTCCTTGCTCATAGAAGAATAAACGGCGTCGTAGGCGCGCGTGCCGTGCTTTATGGTGAGGTTTTCGTCCCCCGCAATCAGTTTGTTGTAATTTTTGCAAAGATTGATGATGAAATACTTGAGGTCTCCGCCGTCGAAACACATATGGTTGACGACGAAAGCCAGCGCGCATTTCCCGCCCCGGACAAACAACCCGACGCGTATCTGCACGTTGGCGGCAATGGGTATGCGCTGCTCCGCGAACTCCATAACGTCGCGTTCGAGATTGTCGCTCTTGCGCACGCTGAAGAAATCGTCGAGCGCGAAATCCTGCACCACCCAGTACGGCCTGACGAAATTGTTGTGATAGCGGCTGTGGAGGACGGGCACTTCGCGCACCTGAAATTCCAGCGCGCGGCCGAGTTTATCCACGTCTATTGCACCCTCGTAGTACAGGACGCAATGCATCATTCTGTCGTAATAATTGCGAAAGAGATACTGCATCTTGTCCCACATTTCGGCTTTGAAAATCTTTTTCATAATAACCTCGAAACAGTTTATGTAAAATGCAATTCTCCGTCCCTTATCACAAATCGAAAGAGGGAGCGACCTTGCCGCTCCCCCTTGCGCATTCTTGTCGCGTCAGATTTTGCCTTCGGCAAATCTCTTCATAAAGTCGGCGGTTGCGTCGTTGTTCGCTCTTGCGGCTTTACCCTTCCACGTCAGGGAGAAGCAATGGTTGTCCATAAACTTGACGGAACCGTACTCCTCGACGTGCACGCCCAGAGACTTCAGTTTCTCGACGAGTTTGGGGCCTTGTCCGCCGCAGAAAAAGTCCTTGCCCGCATAGGTCACGAAAGACGCGGGGAAATCGGCGTTGATGTAATCCAGCGGCGCGCACATATTGTACCACTCGTAATCCTTGAGGTCGGCTTTCTTCACATTTGCGAAATCCCAGAGGATTTTGTCCGCAAGCCCGAACGGAACCTTCGCCGTAAGCGCCGTCGCAAGGTCGTAGATACCGCAGTTGAATATAGCGCCTTGGAAACGCAGTTTGGTGGACACGCCTAGACGTTCCTGCATAACGGGATTGGTGGTCACGCACGCCAGCATAGCGGCATAGTAACCGCCCGCGCTGTCGCCCGAAACAATCATTCTGTCGGTGTCGAGATTGAGTTCTTCCGCGTGTTTCTCCACCCAGTTGAAAGCCCTGACAATCTGGCGCAGCGGCTCGGGGAACAGACAGTCGGGACCGAGACCGTAGTTGACGTTGACGACGAAATAACCCTGATTGGCGCTCCAGCGGGAAAGTGCGCGACGGTATTTCTTGTCGCCCGCCACGAAACCGCCGCCGTGTATGTAGAACAACACGGGATATTTGCCTTCGCGTGCAACCCTGTAGGTGTCGAGTTTGCAGATATCGGGAGCGGACTCGTCGTAAACGATATCGGTGTCGATGACGAAATCGACGTCCTTGAACTTCGTCATTCTTCTCTTGTTCTGAAGAGGATCGTAGAGTTTATCTATTGCCACGAAAAGCGCTTTTGCCAGACCCATTTTAATACCCCTCTTGGATTTGATGAAACAATTTTAACACAACGGTTCGGTGATGTAAACTGCATTTTTCGCGCACGCAACGCGTCGTCTGCACGCGTCGGCGCGGCACGTGCGCCGCACGCTCGCGCGGAAACGCGCTCGCCGCCCCGCGTTCACGTCGCCTACGGAAAGCCCCCGCCGACGGCGGGGGCTTCCTGCAAGGGTGTCGATATGTCTCCCCCTGAGGGGTGGCATCAATGTTATTCGAGACGGAATTTGTTGAGTTCGACGAACTTCTCCATATTGGCGATAATCATATCGAAGAAGCGGTTGACGATTTTCTCGTCCTCGTCGCTGCCGCGTATCGCTATGGTCATCGTGATGTCGCCGAGCAACGTGGTGAGCGCCAGTTGCATATACGGTTTGTACTTGACCGCGCCCGTCATAAACCCGTCTATTATGTTTGCCTCGCCCATAGCGAGGGCCTTGTCGTCAAGCAGACCGATATTGCTCATACCGATGAGCGGATTGAGGTAGCCGATTTTTATTGCCGTTTCACTGATTGCGAACGGGAATATCGCATACGCCAGTTTGAGCAGAGGCAGACTGTACAGTCCCATATACGGGTCGTCCTTGCTCTTTCTCACGGAATGCAGCACCTCGACCAGGGTATCGTTTATGGTCTCGCCTTTGCAGGCGACGGAACACTGCATAAACCCGGTGTGATTGGTGAGCCCCGTCTCCGCGCCGCCGTGCACAATGTGTCTGCGGAGGTCCACCATACAGGGTATGGTCAGACGTTCGTCGTCGCGGAACATACCTATTTCGTACAACGAGCGGACATAAAACGCCAGCATAAGGTCGTTGACGGTGACTCCCAACACCTTGCCGATTTTGCGGAAATCGGCGAAGAGTTGCTTGCCGACCTTGCGCCTGACGATTCTGGTCACGTCGGCGGACGAGGAAGGCGTGAGCGGGAAATAGTGTTCATCCTTGATCTGACTTATGTTCTTGTACAGACTGCGGGCGTATTTTTCCTCTTCCTCGGTCAGTTTGCTGTAGACGGCGTCGTAACTGCGGCTGCCCGTCTTGATGTCGAGATTATAGTCCCCGTCAAGCAGTTTGTTGTAGTTCTCGGCAAGTTTCTTCATAAAGTATTTGAAGTCGCCGCCGTCCATACACATATGGTTGACTATCATACACAGCGTGGACTTGCCGTCCTTGTTGAACAACGCCACGCGGTACTGAACGTTGCTCTCCACCGGTATGCACTGGCATATAAAGGCGTTGATGTCGGCCTCCAGGTCCACGCTGTCGCGCACGGTGAGGATATCGTTGACGGTGTAATCCTCCACCGTCCAGTAAGGCTCTATGACGTTGCCGTGGAAAGAACTGTGCAACACGGGCACTTTCTCTGTCATATAGACCAGCACGGTTTTGAGCACCTTGACGTCGATAGGTCCGTCGTAGTACTGCACGCAGTGCACCATTCTGTCGTAGTAGTTGCGGAACAGATACTGCATCTTGTCCCACATTTCGGCTTTGATGAGTTCAGGCATAACAACCTCTCATATCTGAGGGACAATCAGTCGTCCCACATCGTGTAATAGGCTTCGTCCTCTTTGCCGTATTTTCTGGCAATTTTCGCCCTTTCTTTCTTGTTGGATTCCTTGTTGCGTTTTGCGATGAGCGCGATAATCATACCGATTGCGCACACCACGCCGCCGAGGCACAGAATCCAGCCGGGGTGCCAGAAACTGATGGAAGTGATGGAAATCCCGAGCATAACGTAAAGCAGCACGCAGAAGATTTCGACGGTGACGCACAGTTCGATGTGACGGAATTTGAACGACGTGGCATAGGCCAGCGCGGTGTCGAACACGAAGCCGACGATAACCATCGCGAGGAACACGAACCAGGAGTTGGGCACGTTGAACACAAGGTTGAGAAGCAGGAACAGATACACGCTCACCAGCACTATTATGACCGGCGGGAAAAGTCTCATAAGACCGTATTTCTGAGCCTTGCCGAACTTGGCGATGAACAGGCACGCCACGACGATAACGCCGAGGAACGCGCCGCCGAGCAGCAACAGCCACGCGGGATGCCATTTGCCCGTGGTCACGCCGATGACGACGTATATTATGACAAGTGCGAGCGCAACCGCGACGGAACAGGCAACCGCAAGCGAAATCTTGCGCTTGGCGTTGTCGACCTTGTGCTCCTCTTCCTCAAAATCCTTGAGGCGGGCGGGGAAATTGCCGAGGCTCTCGATACACATATTGTAGATTACCTCTTCGTCCTCGATACCCTTTATGCGCAGGTCCTGCACTTTGTCCATCAGTTCCTTGAGCGTGCGGATACGGAAATCCTTTGCCGCTTCCGTAGGCTTAATACTCCTGAACTGCTCTTCCAGATACTTTTTGAATCTGTCCTTGAGTTCCATAACACCCTCCATAGAATTTGCTTCTTATGTCTTGCCGTTTGGCATTACATCGATAAAACGTCGCACGGGAAGCAAGGTTACACTTTTCCCGAAAATTTTGAGCCGCTTTTCTTCCGCCCGAGCGCGACATACCCCTGAATCCGCGGGATTGTCGCAGGCTTCGGATAAACCGCGCCTTTTCGGGCACCAACCCGCGTGTCTTAATATTTATTATAACTCTTTCGCGCGAAGCGTACAAGCCCCCCCTGTCGTTCACGTCCTCTCACGCGGCAAATTCCGCGGAAAAACGAAAAGCACGGAGACTGTTCTCCGCGCTTTTCCGACTGAATACAATCAACGGCTGTGACGGGGCCGCGTATTGTCGACATACAGGGAAACCCGATTCCGAAGATCAAACCGAAACCGAACGCGACAAAAGCGCCGAAAGGCGGACGTCGCCTCGCTCCCCTTCATCTATCAATCAATCCGAAACCGAGTTTTGTCCCTCTTTTTCCCGAAATTTCGACAAATTTTTTGCCGAATATTGCACGCACCGTGCCGAGCACTGAAAAGCCCGACGCAAACGCGTCGGGCTCAAACGTATCTCCTTACGTCTTCAACCGAAAATCAAATCCAGAGCCGCCGCCGCTTCAATCTGCTTGAAACTGCTGAACTCCACAAAGTAGTTGTAGCCGTCGGCTTCGAATTTTATATAATGCTCGTAATATCCATCGCCGTTACTGTCGGTAATGCTGTAGAAGACGATGATATCTTTCCAAAGTACCGTTTTGCTGCAAATATCGAATCTTTGCGCGTCTTCCAAGATATAATTCTTCCTTATCGTCTTAATCACCAAAGTGTCAAAATTTGCGTCAAATACGCCGAGTTCAGCATTTGACCCGATAGCAACTTCATATTCCTGGCTGTAAAGCGCAAAGACTTTACTCACAAGCGCATCAACCGTGGGCTGTATAATCTCGATACCGTATTCGGTTTGCAGCGTTTCGTAGGACCCCACATCAATCTGTACGGTGTTTTCGTTCT
>OHTC01000484.1_pt1 | contig 20315 bp, 19 predicted proteins | sample 1578801 | NCBI WGS metagenome assembly OHTC01 (sample SAMEA3879556, study PRJEB24766) | human gut metagenome | biome: human-associated habitat; feature: feces | place: USA | collected 1985/1987 | reverse complement strand
CTCGATCAACGGGCAGCTGCAGTGGATCATCGCAGACGCCCTGCGCCGCAGCGGCCGCTTGAAAAAGCCCCGTCCCGCCGGACTCCGGTCCGGCGATTCGGCGGGTCTTTCACCGGATAATGATGCGGAAGTTAAGGCGGGTGACTCGTTTGGCGGTCGGCCGGACGATGTTGCGGGAATGCGGCCGGATGAGTCGGTTGCCGGTCGTTCGGGTGATGCCGTTTCTGCAAAACCCCCGGTTCCGCCCCGGAGCGATCATTCCGATGATATGTAAACTCATACTCTAATTGGTGTGAATAATCTGTTGAACAAAAAACGAATAGGGCAGTGCGAAAGATTCCATGACTCGCACTCGGTACGGGGCATGTCCGCTTTCCGTCCGGTTCGGAGCGTGTCCGGTGTGCGTTCGGGACGGGGCATGTCCGGTTTGCGTCTGGGGCAGGGCATTTCCGCTTTGCGTCCGGTTCGGAGCGTGTCCGGTGTGCGTCCGGGGCGGGGTGTGTCCGGTTTGCGTCCGGGGCAGGGCATTTCCGCTTTGCGTCCGGTTCGGAGCGTGTCCGGTTTACGTCCGGTTCTGGGTGTGTCCGGTTTGCGTCCGGGACGGAATATGTCCGGTCTGCGGTATGGGCGGATTGTCTCCGGTTTGCAGGTCGTGGGCGGACTGCTGGTCTTTTTTCTCCTGCTTCGGCCCGACTGGCTGCCCCGCTGGGTCTATTGGGGTGTGCTGGCGCTGGGCGCCGCCCTCGCCCTCGGCGAAATGGCGCTCGATTACCGCCGCCGTCGTCCGCGCCGGCGGTGGCGCGATGCGGGGCTGGTGCTGTTGTCGCTTTCGGTGGTCTGGATTGTCATTTTGCCGCCGTTCTTTTTCTGGGGAGTCTCCGGCGAGAAGGAGTTGACCCGCGCCACGCTGGGATTGGGTGTCGCTGCGCTCGTCGCATGCGTCGTCTGCCTGCTGCGCTGGCGGCGTTTGCGCGCCGAGGCTGAAATGCGCCTTTGGAAGCTGAAAGCCGAACGCCGAAGACGCGACATGCTTTGCGCCCGTGCCGCGGCGGAAGGAGGTGGGCGATGAGACTCCGGAGATGGTTTTATGCGATTGCTTCGGTGTTTGCGGTCGCGCTGGTGATGTTCCCGCTCAATTTTTTGTGGGTGGGGCAGTCGCCGCTGCATGCGGCGGTAAGTTCCCTGCTGTTCGGCCTGCCCGCATTGCTCTCGGCATGGACGCCCAAGGAGCGGCGTACCGGCAGGCGCAACGAATCCCGTGGGACTGCCGTGTGTGCGCAATCCCGCAGATGTGCCGGAGCCGGCATCCATGCCGCACCTGCCGGGCGTATTGACTCCGCCGCGAATGCCGGGGCCGCCATGCCAGCCGGGGTCGCAAGGTGCAGCGAATCCGCCGGTCGTGCCGGCGCTGAAAGGTTCGGCGAATCCGCTGCGCATCCGGAATCCTGCGGCCGCACTGCGTCCGCGGACGGCACCGAACCCGCCCGGCGGAAATCCCTGTTGTCGAAAGCCGCGCTGGGGATCGCTTTTTGTGTGCTGGCGGCGATGCTGGCGTACGATATTGTGACCGAAGGCGTGGCCGTCGGTGTTACGAAATCGGTCGGATTCGTCCTGTTGATATTGGTTGCCGCATTGGGAAGTAGATTGGGTTACCTAAAGTTTTAGTTTATGAAAAGAATAGTCGTTTTTACGGGCGCCGGGGTGAGCGCCGACAGCGGCCTTGCCACGTTCCGCGATTCGGACGGCCTGTGGGCCGACTACCGTATCGAGGATGTCTGCACGCCCGAAGCCTTGGCGCACAACCGCGCCACCGTGATCGAATTTTACAACAAACGCCGCCGCGAGATGCTTGCCGCCGAGCCGAACGCCGGGCATCGGGCCATCGCGGAGCTGGAGCGGGATTTCGAGGTCGAGGTGCTGACGCAGAATGTCGATAACCTCCACGAGCGCGCCGGATCGTCGCGGGTGACGCATCTGCACGGCGAGCTGATTCGCCTGCGTTCGTCGCGCGATTCCGGGCTGATCGTCCCGATCGAAGGGTGGGAGCAGCGGCTCGACGCCACGGCTCCCGACGGGTCGCTGCTGCGGCCGCATATCGTCTTTTTCGGCGAGTCGGTGCCGATGTTCGAACGTGCGGCGGAGATCGCGCAGACGGCGGATATCATGGTCGTCGTGGGCACTTCGCTGGCGGTCTATCCTGCGGCGTCGCTGGTGCGTTACGTGCGGCCCGACATTCCGATTTACGTCGTCGATCCCGGCAATCCCGATACGGCGGGCATCCGCAATCCGCTGACCCTGATCCGCAAACGCGCTGCCGAAGGCATGCCCGAACTGGCCGCCCTGCTACGGGAACGCTATGCCGGATAGATAGGGTGTTGCTACGAAAGAGGGTGTCTGCACTGCGGCAGACACCCTCTTTTTTGTTCGTATTTCTCCCAGAAGTTTCCGCAATCCGCAGTTCGCGCGGCGTGCGTCGGCCGGAGGACTATTTCAGGTCCTTGAAATAGATGTCCAGCAGCTCTTTGGCGGCGATGAACGACGAGATCTTGTCGTCCAGCACGCGCTGTTCGTATTCGGCGATGCGCGATTCGACCGCGGGATCGTGGTAGAACGAGTTGCGCAGCACTTCGTTGATCGACTCGTACATCCAGTATTTGTTCTGGCGGTTGCGGTTGTGTCGGAAGTAGCCGTTGGCCTCGATGTGGTCGAGGAACTCCTCGACGCCTTTCCATACCTCTTCCAGTCCCGTTCCGGCTACGGCCGAGCAGGTGTAGACTTTGGGCCGCCAGCCCGATTCCGGCACCGGGAAGAGCCGCAGCGCCCCCTGAAACTGGGTTTTGGCGAGTTCGGCCTTGTGGATGTTTTCGCCGTCGGCCTTGGTGATTACCATGATGTCGGCCATCTCCATGATGCCGCGCTTGATGCCCTGCAGCTCGTCGCCCGCGCCCGAAATCTGCAGCAGCATGAACATGTCGACCATCGAATGTACGGCCGTTTCGGACTGTCCGACGCCCACCGTCTCGATGAAGATCACGTCGAATCCCGCGGCTTCGCACAGCACGATCGTCTCGCGCGTCTTGCGGGCCACGCCGCCCAGCGATCCCGCCGAGGGCGAAGGGCGGATGAAGACGTCGGGATTGCCCGAAATGCTCTCCATGCGGGTTTTGTCGCCGAGAATCGAGCCGCCGCTGCGTTCCGACGAAGGGTCGATGGCCAGCACGGCGAGCTTGTGCCGCAGCGAGGTGACCATGTTGCCGACGGCTTCGATGAAGGTCGATTTTCCGGCTCCGGGGACGCCCGTGATGCCGATGCGGACCGATTTCCCGGCGTGCGGCAGGCAGCGCTCGATGATCTCCTGCGCCTGCGCGTAGTGCGCAGGGTTGTTGGACTCGATGAGCGTGATGGCCTGCGAAAGGGTGGTGATGTTGCCGGCGAGAATGCCCTCGACGTATTGGTCGGTCGAGAGCTTCGGCTTCTTGCGGCGCGTGAAGTAAGGGTTTACGATCGGCTGATCTTCAACGCCTTCGGTGACGTTCAGAGCCGTGTCGTGGTGCATGTCGGCGTACTCTTTTTCGTAATGGTTTATCTTGGTGAAAGACATGTTGTTATTTGCTTGATTTATCGATGATTTCGGGTGTCAGGTGAAGTGAATTTCCCTGCCAGAGCGCCCTGTTTTTGGAATCGACCAGCACCCCGAACGGAACGTACTGCACGCCGAACGCCGTGAAGATCTTGCCTCCGGCGTCTATCGCCACGGAGATTTGCGGCGATAGGTAGGGTCTGAGCAGGGGGCCTATTTTGTCCTCTTTTTCCTGCGTTATGACAACCACGCGCAGTTTGGTACCCAATTTGTCCGTCATCGCCCGGAGCTGTTTGAGCGACGTGATGCAGGCCGCGTTCGACGACTGGAAGAACTCGACGTAGGTCAGCCGCGGCGTGGCCGCGGGTTTCTGTCCGTCGAGCCATGCAGGGACTTTCAGTTCGGGCACACGCTCGCCCAGAGCGATATTCTGCGCGTCGGCCGCCGCAAAAGGCAGCAGGGCTGCGAGGAGTAAAATAAGCAGTATTTTCTTCATAAGAGCGGACTTATTTTTTAGCGAAGATAACAATTATTTGCCACATAGACGAAATTTTTTACTTGGACTTATGAAAATCGGATTCGACGACACCCCGGCCGCACCTGTCGGAACCTATTCCCAACACCTTGCCAGACTTTTGGCCGAGTATGCCCCGGAACATGAATATATCATTGACGGAAAGCGCTGTAAGGAGTTCGACCTCTACCACGGCTTCCGGCCCGGACTTCCCTTTCCGGTGCTGCTGCGCCGCATACCGTGCGTCATGACGGTCCACAACCTCAATTTCCTGCGCTACCCGCATCTCTATTCGCTGGGCGAGCGGCTGGTGCTGCTGCGCCTGTACCGGCGGATGCTGCGTTCGGCCAGCCGGGTGATTACGGTCAACCGTGACGCGCGGGAGGAGCTTTCGGACCGGCTGCGGATCGATCCCGGCAGGATCGAGGTCGTGATGCCGCTCGCGGTGCGTATGCCGCAGAATCCGCCCGACGGCGCCGAGCTGGAAGGCGTGCGGCGCAAATATGCGCTGCCGCGCGATTTCGTGCTGATGCTGGGGACGGTCGAGCCGCGCCACAATCAGGAGGTGCTGTTCGAGGCGCTGGCCCTGCTCCGGGAGCGGGAGCGCGAGATGCTCGAAACGAGAGGGGCGGAGATGCCGACGGCAGCGGAACGGACTGAGGTGCGGGCTGCGGAGCGAACCGGGTCGCAAGCCGGGATGGAAACCGGGGCGCGGACCGGGGAACAACCTGCAGGAGATGCTGCGGAGCGAACCGGGGAGCGGGCAGCCGGACGGAATGTGGAATCGGTTGCGGAAGAGGGGGCTTTTGCGGAGACTGTTGCGCGATCCGTGCGGGAGCCGGACGGCGGCGGGGACCTGAATCCTGAAAATGCAGGCTGGCGCGACGATACGGCGTCGGATGGCGTCGGAGGGTACGGCGACGTGGAAGCCGGAGCCAGGTTGGCGATGCGCGGCGTCGGTGCGGACACTCCGGATGCGAACCGGAATACGGTCGCGGAGTTCGCCGCCGCCGGTCGGGAGCATCTCCGGCCCGCGGACGGAACCGCACGGAGCGGCGGCGCCGAAACCGCCGAAACCGCCGAAATCGCCGAAATCGCCGAAACCGCCGAAACCGTCGGAGTCGGCGAAGCCATTGGAGCCGCGGACCGCGGTGCCGACATGTCGGTCGGAGGTGTCTGCCGCAGTGCCCGTACATCCGTCGGAGATGCGGGCCGCGACGTCGGTGTATCCGTTGCGGATGCGGGGCGCAGTGACGCCGCCGTTGCCGCAGGGCGGCGGGGCGCTGCCGGAACCGACGGCCGACCTCCGCTGCCGCAGCGCGTCGGAGTTGTGGTGTGCGGCCGCCGCACGGCGTATGCCGACTTCCTGCTGGGCTATGCACGTGAGCGGCATATGGCGGCGCGGGTGGATTTCATCTACGAACTTTCGCCCGAAGACCTGCCGGCGCTGTTCCGGCTGGCCCGGACTTTCGTCTACCTGCCCGACGCCGAAATCGAGGCTTCGATCGTGCCCGTGGTCGAAGCGCTGAGGGCCGGGCTGCCGATAGTGCTGAGCGATACGCGGCTCAACCGCGAAGCGGCCGGAGACGCGGCAGTTTATGTCGATCCCGAAGCGGTGGGAGAGGTCGCCGCGGCATTGGAAAACGTGCTCTGGGACGAGACCTTCCGCAGCGAAATGCGCCGGCGCGAACGCCGCCGCGCCGAGCTTTTTTCGGAATACGCCGTCGCCCGCCGTCTGATCGATATTTACACTTCGTTGTGAAGCGCGCGGCCGGCCCGAAAAGTGACAGATATTCCGAAAAAAATACGATAAAAGGCTTGGGTATTTCGAATTTAATGCCCTATCTTTGTGTTCGTTTTATAACAGTGCCTTGAAATGACACGGAACATCCACTAACTTAAATTAATATTTTGCTATGAAAGTTTCTCATATCGAGCATCTTGGCATCGCGGTGAAGAGCCTCGATGAAGCAATTCCCTATTGGGAGAACGTTTTGGGCCTGAAGTGCTATGCCGTCGAAGAGGTCGCAGACCAGAAGGTCCGCACGGCGTTCTTCATGCTCGGTCAGACCAAGATCGAACTGCTGGAGCCCACTTCGGAGGAGTCTACCATCGCCAAGTACATCGAAAACCGCGGTGTCGGCATTCATCACATGGCGCTTGCCTGCGAGAATATCGAGGAGCAGCTCGCCGACGCCGAGGCCAAGGGCATCCGCCTGATCGACAAAACCCCGCGCAAGGGCGCCGAGGGCATGACCATCGCCTTCCTGCACCCCAAATCGACGCAGGGCATCCTCACCGAGCTTTGCGAGAATAAGAACAAATAGGAACAACGAGCGTTCGTATCGCTCCCTCGGCCCCGTTTTTTACGCCGCCGCCGGCGAAGAAGTCCCCGCCGAGGCGGGGATTTGGGGGTGGGTCAGACCAGTAAACGCGGCCGACGGCCGCGGGGCGGGACAGTCCGGAACGAACGTGCATGAAACTATACTAACAAGCATACTTATGAGTGAAATTCAAAACAAAATCAACCAGCTCATCGAGAACCGTGCCACCGCACGTCTCGGAGGTGGTCAGAAGCGTATCGACGCCCAGCATGCCAAGGGCAAGTTCACGGCCCGCGAGCGTATCCAGATGCTGCTTGACGAAGGCTCATTCGAGGAGTTCGACATGTTCGTGACGCACCGCTGCTATGATTTCGGCATGGACAAGAGCCACACCTTCGGCGACGGCGTCGTAACGGGTTACGGTACGATCGACGGACGTCTGGTCTATGTCTTCGCACAGGACTTCACGGTAACGGCCGGTTCGCTGTCGCTGTCGATGTCGGACAAGATCTGCAAGGTGATGGACATGGCGCTGCGCAACGGCGCGCCCTGCATCGGCATCAACGATTCGGGCGGCGCCCGCATTCAGGAGGGTGTCAACGCGCTGGCCGGCTACGCCAACATTTTCCAGCGCAACGTGATGTCGTCGGGCGTGATCCCGCAGATTTCGGCCATCTTCGGCCCCTGCGCCGGCGGCGCCGTCTATTCGCCCGCGCTGACCGACTTCATCATCATGAAGAAGGAGACGTCGAACATGTTCCTCACGGGCCCGAAGGTCGTGAAGACCGTGACGGGCGAGGACGTGACGCAGGAGCAGCTGGGCGGCGCCACGATGCACACCACCAAATCGGGCGTGGCGCAGTTCGCCGTAGATACCGAGGAGGAGGGCATCGCGCTGATCCGCAAGCTCATTTCCTATATGCCGCAGAACAACATGGAGGACGCTCCGCTGGCGGTCTGCACCGACAAGATCACCCGTCTGGAGGATTCGCTCAACGAGATCGTTCCTGACAGCGCCAACAAGCCCTACGACATGTCGGAGGTCATCAAGGCGATCGTCGACAACGGCGAGTATCTGGAGTCGGCTCCCGGCTATGCCAAGAACGTCATCACCTGCTTCGCCCGTTTCAACGGCCAGAGCGTGGGCATCGTCGCCAACCAGCCCAAGTTCATGGCCGGCGTGCTCGATATCAATGCCAGCCGCAAGGCTGCGCGCTTCATCCGCTTCTGCGACGCGTTCAACATTCCGATCGTGACCCTCGTGGATGTTCCGGGCTTCCTGCCGGGTACGACGCAGGAGTACGGCGGCGTCATCACCCACGGCGCGAAACTGCTCTTCGCATACTGCGAGGCTACGGTGCCCAAGGTTACCGTTACGCTGCGCAAGGCTTACGGCGGCGCCTATATCGTGATGTCGTCGAAGCATATCCGCGGTGACATCAACTACGCATGGCCGACGGCCGAGATCGCCGTGATGGGCGCCAGCGGTGCCGTCGAGGTGCTCTACGGCAAGGAGGTCGCAGCGATCGAATCGCCCGAAGAGAAAGCCAAGTTCGTGGCCGAAAAGGAGAAGGAGTACAACGACAAGTTCTCGAACCCCTACAACGCCGCCCGCTACGGCTATATCGACGATGTGATCGAGCCGCGCAACACGCGTTTCCGCATCATCCGCGCCCTGCAGTCGCTCTCTACCAAACGCCTGCAGAACCCGGCCAAGAAACACTCTAACATTCCGTTGTAGTATGAAGCGTGCGATTTTAACAGCAGGATTGCTCTTCGCGGCTCTGGCTGCTTCGGCTAAAGGCGCCGATACGATCCTCGACAAGGACCCCGTCGGCATCTACGTTACGATCGTTTCGGTGGTGACGGTGCTTTCGGCGCTGATCGTCCTCTTTCTGCTGATCCAGCTTTTCGCCAAAGTCATGGTGAAGAGCGCGCAGAAGAAGGCCGCCAAGTCGAAGACCCGCGGCATACTGGTCGACGACATGAAGGTCTCGGTGCCTGCGGGCTGCGACAGCGTGGTCAACGGCGAGATCATCGCCGCCATCGCGCTGGCCGTGAAGCTCAACAAGGCCGAGATGCACGACCGTGAGAGCGACGTGATTACTATCAACAAGGTGGCGCGCGTCTACTCGCCGTGGAGCTCGAAAATCCACGGTCTGACCCCGATGCCCGAACGAATCAGAAAATAAATTTAGAGAGCGCTCCGCAAGCCGTCCGAAATCCGCTTTCCGCCGCGGGCATGCCGGCCCCGCCGGGGCGATCCCGATCGGTGCGAACGCCGGAACCGGGACTGCGGTCCGGAACCGGAAGACGGCGCGGAATTAAACAAACGAATTTTATGAAAGAATACAATTTCAAGATCAACGGTAACGACTACACCGTCGGCATCGAGATTCTCAACGACACCGAGGCCGATGTGATCGTCAACGGCGCCTCCTATTCGGTCGAGGTGCTCGACACGACCGTGAAACCCAGCGTGGCGGCCAAACCTCAGGTGGCGGCCGTTCCCGCTTCGCATCCCGTGCAGCCTTCGACCGTTCCGGTTACGAAGCCTGCCGCGGCGGCTCCTGCGGCTGCGGGCGAGTCGCCCGTGAAAAGCCCGCTGCCGGGCGTCATCCTCGACATCCGGATCAAGGAGGGCGACACGGTGGCCGTCGGCCAGACGCTGGTGGTGCTCGAAGCCATGAAGATGGAGAACAATATCGACAGCGACCGCGCCGGCGTTGTCAAGTCGATCAAAGTCAACCGCGGCGACTCCGTGCTGGAGGGCGACGTGCTCATAACTCTCGGATAGGCGTATGTTAGACTTCCTTTCATCGTCGTTCCTCGGCGAAAGCGTATCCAAGTTCGTGCACGAGACGGGATTTGCGCAGCTCTTCCTGCAGGAGGGCGGCTACAAGTACCTCATCATGATCGCCGTGGGGTGCTTCTTCCTCTATCTTGCCATCAAACACAAGTTCGAGCCTATGCTTCTGGTGCCGATCGGCTTCGGTATCATCATCGGCAATATCCCGATGGTGACCGGCCACGGAATCGGCATCTATGAGGAAGGCTCGGTGCTCAACTACCTCTATTTCGGCGTCCGTTACGGCGTCTACCCGCCGCTGATCTTCCTCGGCGTGGGCGCCATGACCGACTTCTCGTCGCTGATTTCGAACCCCAAGCTGATGCTTATCGGCGCTGCTGCGCAGATCGGTATCTTCGCGGCCTACATGGGCGCTCTGGCGCTCGGATTCCCGGCCAATGAGGCCGGTTCGATCGCCATCATCGGCGGCGCCGACGGTCCTACGGCCATCTTCCTGACGAGCCGTCTGGCTCCGGAGTACATGGGCGCCATAGCTATCTGCGCCTATTCGTACATGGCTCTCGTACCGGTCATCCAGCCGCCCGTGATGCGTCTGCTGACCTCGTCGCGCGAACGCCTTATCAAGATGCGTCCGCCGCGTGCCGTCTCCTCCACCGAGAAGATTCTCTTCCCGATCATCGGTTTCCTGCTGACGACGTTCGTCGTGCCTGACGCGATTCCGCTGCTGGGTATGCTCTTCTTGGGCAACCTTCTGAAGGAGTCGGGTGTGGTGAAGCGTCTGGCCACCACGGCCAGCAACCAGCTGATCGACATCATGACGATCCTGATCGGCATCACGGTGGGAGCTTCGACGCAGGCGTCGGTCTTCCTGACTCCCAAGACGCTGGGTATCTTCGTGCTGGGTGCATGCTCGTTCTTCATCGCCACGATGGGCGGCGTGCTGTTCGTCAAGTTGATGAACCTCTTCCTGAAGGAGGGCAACAAGATCAACCCGTTGATCGGCAATGCTGGCGTTTCGGCCGTTCCGGCCGCCGCGCGCGTGTCGCAGGATATGGGTATCCGCTACGACCGTTCGAACTACCTGCTGATGCACGCCATGGGTCCCAATGTGGCCGGTGTGGTCGGGTCGGCAGTCGCCGCAGGTATTCTGCTCTCGTTCCTCGGATAGGGGATTTCGATATTGACAGGGACGGCTTCGGGGCCGTCCGGTGTAAAAGAGGGTTTCGGGTTGCCGAAGCCCTCTTTTCGTGCGACAAGGCGGAGTCGGAGTTTCGGTGTTCGTGGCCGGAGTTTTCAGTGTGAGGGCCGGGGGTACGGGACGGAGTTCGCAGATGCCGGGGGAGGCGGGTGCGGTTGGAGTTGGAGTTAGGGTTGCAGTTGTGGAGCGCGGTTGCGGTTGTGGGGGAGGTGCGGGCGACGGGCTTGCAAATTCTCCTTTGTATGTTTTCGCTGTTTTTCGTATTTTTGCAAACTGAAAAAACGTTTTTATGAACCGGGTGAAGTGGATATTGCTGGGGGTATGTCTCTTCGGGATGCTGATCGGGGCGGCCGTGGCGTATTCCGGCTATGTGAAAAAGCGGCTGGATGCCGATGGGGCGGAGACCCGTGCGGTGCTCACCGCGAGTTTTTCGCGGACCGAATGCGTCGGATACCGGCCCGGATACCGGGGACGGATGCACCGCAATTTCCGTGAAAAGCGCACCGTCTATTATTTCAGATACCGGTTCAGGGTGGGCGGGACCGATTATACCGGCAAGGTCCGCAAAACGGAAAATCTCATGACGGCCCGCATCGGCGATTCGGTGGTCGTGCGTTATCTGCCGGACGATCCCGACGTACATCGCTTGGTCCGCAGCGAGGGCGGCAAATACAGGGTGATACGGCCCCGGCCGCGCAGCCGTGCCCGCCGTTCGGCGTCCTGACCCGTTCCCGTCTCCATTGCCGTGCCCACCGTTCGGCGTCCTGATTCCTCCCGTCTCCATTGCCGCGCCCGCCGTTCGGCGTCCTGCCCCGTCCCGTCTCCGTGGCCGTGTCCACCGTTCGGCGTCCTGACCCGTCCCGTCTCCGTGGCCGTGTCCACCGTTCGGCGTCCTGACCCGCCCCGTCTCCATTGCCGTGCCCGCCGTTCGGCGGCGTGACCGGCTGTCGGGGCCGCCGCTCCGGCCTTCGGTGCGTTCGCATGATTGCTTTTTCCGTTGCCGCCGGACCTTTAATTGCCTTAAAATAAGAATTTTTCGGCGATTGTTCAAGTTTTTTGTTTTTCGGATTTATTTGTTTTTGCAGTTCGGAAACTTTTTCGTACCTTTGCGCACCCGCTTTCGTGCGGGAAACGGATTACAATAAGTTAAATTAAACGTAAAACAAAGTGGATTCATTAAGCTACAAGACTATCTCGGCCAATGCATCGACGGTGACCAAGGAATGGATCGTCATCGACGCTACGAACGAGGTATTGGGACGTCTTGCATCGCAGATCGCGAAGATCCTCCGAGGCAAGAACAAGCCCAGCTACACGCCCCACGTGGATTGCGGTGACTACGTCATCGTCATCAATGCGGAGAAGGTGAAGCTCACGGGCAACAAGATGACCGAGAAGGTCTACACGCGTCACACCGGATATCCCGGCGGCCAGCGTTTCGCTACGCCTGCCGACTATCTGGCAAAGAAACCGACGTTCATCGTCGAAAAAGCAGTCAAGGGCATGCTGCCCCGCACCCGTCTGGGCGCCGCCCTGCTCAAAAACCTGAAGGTATACGCCGGTTCGGAGCATCCGCACGCCGCGCAGAACCCGAAGACCATTAAATTAAACGAGATTAAGTAAGAGTTATGGAAGTTGTAAACACCGTAGGTCGTCGTAAGGCCGCTGTGGCTCGCGTATACGTGAAGCCGGGTAAGGGTCAGATTACAATCAACCGCAAAGCGCTTGAAGTTTACTTCCCGCTCGAAATTCTCCAGTATCAGGTGAAGCAGCCGCTGCTGGCTACCAACACCGTGGAGAATTACGACATCGCCATCAACCTCGATGGCGGAGGTATCACGGGACAGGCTTCGGCCGCTCGCTTGGGCATCGCACGCGCATTGTGCGAAATCGACGCCGAGATGCGTCCGGTACTGAAGAAGGCCGGATTCCTCACGCGCGATCCCCGCGAGGTTGAGCGTAAGAAGCCCGGTCAGCCCGGAGCACGCCGCAAGTTCCAGTTCAGCAAGCGTTAATCCGAACGACCTATTTTCGGCAGGCACGGCGAGGGTTACAAACCGGAACGACTACCTATATATTATATATATCGCGTATTACCTTCAGGTTGCCCCGCCGCGGAAAATCCGCGGGACCGGCAAGGCCGCTACCCGCCGGATTGAAGAAAAGAGAATTAAAATTATTAAACACATTGAATTAAAATGTCACGTACAGATTTTAATACATTACTGGAAGCCGGTGCGCACTTCGGTCACCTGAAGCGCAAATGGAACCCTAAAATGGCTCCTTACATCTTCATGGAGAAGAACGGCATCCACATCATCGACCTGCACAAGACCGTGCTGAAGATCGATGAGGCCGCTGCAGCCATCAAGCAGATCGCCAAGAGCGGTCGCCGCGTGCTGTTCGTAGCCACCAAGAAACAAGCTAAGGAGATCGTTGCCGAAAAGGTGGCAGCCGTCGGTATGCCTTACGTTACGGAACGTTGGGCCGGCGGTATGCTGACAAACTTCCCCACCATACGTAAAGCCGTCAAGAAAATGTCGACCATCGACAAGATGAACAGCGACGGCACGTTCGATAATTTTTCCAAGCGCGAGAAACTCCAGATCGCACGCCAGCGCGCGAAACTTGAGAAGAACCTCGGTTCCATCGCCGACCTGACGCGCCTTCCGGCCGCTCTGTTCGTCGTTGACGTACAGAAGGAGTCGAATGCGGTAAAAGAGGCCAAGCGCCTGAGCATCCCCGTATTTGCAATGGTAGACACTTGTTGTGATCCGACCGACATTGATTACGTTATCCCTGCAAATGACGATGCCACCAAATCGATTGCCGTAGTGCTCGATGCCATGTGCAGCGCTATCGCCGAAGGTACCGAAGAGCGCAAGCTCGAAAAGGAGAAGGAGGCGCAGGAGGCTGAGGCCGGTGCCGACGCTCCCGTGAAGAAGGAGGGCAAACCCCGCATCAAGAAAGCCGTGAAGGCCGCTATCGATGCCGAGGAGGCCGCCGTAGCCGACGTCGTAGCAGCTGTCGAGACTCCGTTCGAGGAGCCTGCTGAGGTTGCGGCCGAAGAAGCTGCCGTTGTTGCCGAGGAGGCCGCTGCGGTTGCAGCCGAGGAGGTTGCCGAGGCCAAGGCCGAGTAATTCGGGCCTTTGGGAAAAGAAATTAATCACCTAAAAGAAAGGAAAAGTATTATGGAAATCAAAGCTGCTGATGTAATGAAGCTCCGCAAGATGACCGGTGCCGGTATGATGGACTGCAAGAAAGCCCTGATCGAAGCCGAAGGTGACTTTGCACGCGCTCAGGACATTATCCGCGAGAAAGGTAAGCTCGTCGTTGCCAAGCGTGCCGACCGCACCGCTACCGAGGGTGTCGTCGTTACGAAGATCGTAGGTCAGAAGGCCTATATCCTCTGCTTGGCGTGCGAGACCGACTTCGTGGCTCAGAATGCAGAATATACCGCTTCGGCCGAGGCGATGCTGGAGGTTGCCGTAAACAGCGACGCCGCAGACCGCGACGCCCTGATGGCTGCCAAGAACGCCGAAGGCCACACCGTCGAGGAGATGGTGACCGAGAAATCGGGTCAGACGGGTGAGAAGATCGAGTTGGCATACTATGCCCGCATCGAGGCTCCCTACTGCGCTGCTTACGTACACTTCAACAAGAAGCTCGGTACGATTCTCGGCTTCAACAAGGAGGTTCCGGCAGAGGTTGCCCACACCGTCGCCATGCAGGCCACGGCTATGGCTCCCGTGTCGATCTCGGAGGCCGACTGCCCCGCAGAGGTTGTGGAGCATGAGCGCAAGATCGCCGTCGAGGCGATGAAGCAGGACCCCAAGAACGCCAACAAGCCCGAAGCCATCCTTGAGAAGATCGCCGAAGGCAAGATGCGCAAGTTCTTCGAGGAGAACACGCTGCTGGCTCAGGCCGTAGTGGGCGAGAAGGAGTCGATCGCCGACTTCATCCACAAGGCTGACAAAGAGGCGACGGTTATCGCTTACAAGCGTTTCGCACTGGGCGAATAATCCGACCGAAGGACGGCAAGACCGTTCGTATATTGTGAAAGACCGGAACTCTTCGATGAGTTCCGGTCTTTTCGTGTGTATGGTCTTGTGGGAGCCTTTTATAGGGTGTTTCATGGAGGCCGGCTTCTGTGCGGAATATGCCTGACGTATAGTCGGCAGCGGCCGGAAAGAAGCCGAATGGCGATTGCCGAAGGGGCGTCGGCTTGGCGGTTTCTTGTGTCCTTATGCCGAACGAACGTACGGCGCTTTGCGCTTGCCGGAAATAACGCTGTCCGGATTTTCCCGGAGTGTTTTCCGGTTGTTCTCGATTGTCTGTTTTGCCCGGCTGTATTATGTTGTCGGCTGTTTTCGCGTCGTCTCCGGTTGCACCTTATCTTTTCGGCCTTTCGGTCGTTTCCGACCGATTGGCGCTTTTCCGGTTATTCACGCTCTGTTTTCAAGACTTTTTCGGATGCCGCAAATTCCGGTTCTATCTGATTCCCAGTCGCCAGAGTGCCCGCAGGATGAAGCGTCTGACGGCGGCGGGCAGCATCAGCCAACAGCGGGACTGCCGTCGCCACCGGCGGGAAGCGGTGGAGACGATGCGGCCGGAAGGGCGGATGACAGCCGTCATAACGGCCGCTATGTCTGTCGCTGTGCAATGTTCGGTCATCCGGTGGTTGCCGTCGCCTGCGAGGGTGAAACGAAGCCGGGGCGGGGTAGGTGCCGTTTCTGCGGGTGTTTGGCCGGGATTGCTGGTCGCTTGGGGATTTTCGGAATTTTCGGGGCGTGCCGGAAGCGGAGGGGTCGCCTTGCCGGTTTCCCGGAGCGCGGGGAGCGGAGCGGGAGTATCTCCGGCGTTGGAGGCCGTTGCCGACGCAGCTGTTGTCGCCGCTTCCGTTGTTGCGGCCGTTGGTATTGCCGACGCTTCCGGTGTCTTTGTTATTGTCTCTACCGTCGTGTTTGCCGATTGCGGGGGCATCTCCCCGCTCTCCGGTTCGATGCGGAGAATGCGGTGGAGGATATGGCGTCCTTCGCAGCGGAACAGCACCACGTCGCCCGGTTGCAGGGCCTGACTTCCGGAGGGAAGACGGTCGGGGTGGGAATTTGCGGCGGTGTCGGGGGCGGTTTCGTTTCGCGCGAGCCTGTTTTGCTTTCGGGCGGCTGCCGCCGTTTCGGAATTTCCGGTGTATCGGGCGATCGGAGTCAGTACTGCGATGTCGCGTTCGCTGCGCAGCAGGGGCCGCATGCTGTGGCCCTTCATGCGGATCTGGACTTCGTGTCCTTCGGCGAGCATCGCTTCGACCTGCTCGAAAAACAGACGGTTCGAAAGCTGCATCACGGGCGGGGATTTGCGGATTCGCCGCCGAAAATCGTGCGGCAGGCCAGTTCGGCGGCCGCGGCGTCGGGCAGGCATTCGAGGTGATAGACCGGGACCTGCGCCACCACGGCCGAGACGGTTGCGCATACGGCGTCTTCCAGCGTTTCGTCGTGGGCGAACGACGGCGGGCACGAGGGCAGCAGCGCGCCGATGGCCTCGATCGCCCGCAGGCGGCGAATCCGGTTGTGCGGAGCCTGTGACAGCCGTACGATGGCCCGGATCGGCTGGCATACGTTGCGGTAGCAGGGCGTTTTCCCGCTCCACGGCGCACCGAAGACCATGGCCTGCGGTTTTGGGGCGCCGGTTGTCGCTGCGCTTGCGTCCGGAGTTTCAGCCGCAGCTGCGGGGGCGTTCGCCGGATTTTGGACGGCTCCGCAAATCGGGTCTGCATCTGCGGTCTGCACGATGCGGACGATCGGACTGTCGTCGTTGAGCAGCTCCGCGCCGGGGATATGTTCACGCCACAGACGGGTGTGGGTGCTTTTGCCGGTGCCCGATTCGCCGAGGAACAGCACGGCCCCGCCGTTCAGGCTGATGACCGACGAATGGATGGCTACGGCCTGCCGCGCCACGGCGGCGATGTTGAACATCGACCATAATCCGAAGCGGAACAGCGCCGGGTTGTGCCGCAGTGTGACGTCGGTCGTGACGAGCGGTGCGCCGAACGCCTTGCGGAAACGGGCGGCGGCGCAGCCGTCGCGCGGCGTCATGGTGAGCAGGTAACCTTCCGAGTCGCGGCCGAAACGGCAGTCGGCGTCGGCATCGGCGAAGTCGAATTCGTCGAGTTCGCGGTAGCCGTCCGCTTGGCGGATTTCGCCGCGGGTTTCGACGCTCAGGTCGGCCGGGCCTTCGTCTGCGGCGGCGAAGGGCGCCAGCGCCGTGCCGAAAGACCCTGCGGTGAATTCCTGCGGGACGGCGATGCGTATGCCTGCTATGATGTATTCCATAATTATTCTCCTATTGTGATGATTCGGGTGCAGTATTCGAGCGAGCTTTCGCGGTGGGCGATAACCACCAGCGTCAGCCCCTTGTCGCGCGCCGCCAGCTCGGCGACCGAACGGTTGATCTCCTCCTCGGTGCGGCTGTCGAGCGCCGAGGTCGCCTCGTCGAAGAAGAGCACGTCGGCCCGACGGTAGAGCGCGCGGGCGATGCCGATGCGCTGGCGCTGTCCGCCCGAAAGGCGGCAGCCGCATTCGCCGACATGGGTGTCCATGCCTTTGGAAAGTCCCGCGACGAACTCTCCGAGCCGGGCGGCTTCCAGCGCTTCGGCTACGCGGCCGCGGTCGATTTCGTCGTCGGGAACGCCCAGCGCGACGTTGGCCGCGAAGCTTCCGTCGGCGATGAAAAGGTTTTGCGAGACGTAGCCGATGCGGTTTTGCCATGCGCGGCGGTTGGCGGCGGTGAGGGGCGTGCCGTCGATCGTTATTTCGCCCCCGGTCGGTTCGTAAAGTCCCAGCAGCAGGTTGAAAAGCGTCGTTTTCCCTGCGCCCGATGCGCCGCGGATGCCGATGCGTTCGCCCTTGCGGATCGAGAGCGTAAGGCCGCGGAAAAGCTCGTGCCCGTCGTCCGCGAAGCGGAAGCCGAGGTTGCGGACGGCGATTTCATGTTCGAAAGACAGTATTTCGGACGCGCATGCTCCGGATGTGCCGCCGGCCGAAACGGATTTCGTTGATTTTGCGGTGCAGGGCTGTTTGGCCGGGGCTGTTTGGCCGTAAGGAGCCGTTTGTCTGCCGGATGCGGTTCGTTTGTCCGGAGCCGTTCGCCTGCCGCGGGCGGTCTCGCCGCTCTCCGCCGCGGAGTATTCCGACGGCGGGATAGCGGCGGCATCAGTATGGGGGCCTTTCCCGGCTCTCTCGGCGGCTCCGGAGAGCGTGTCCGGCGATGCGGAGGAAGGTTCGTCCCCGGCCGTTGCGTCGCGCAGGACGGCGATCGTGTAGCGGTTGTACTTGATCGAGGTCCAGCCCGCCATGATGCTGCGCACCGAAGGCATCAGGCGCAGCGCGGCTACGGCGAAGACGCCGAAAAGCAGCTGTGTGCGTCCTTCTTCCGCGCCCAGACTCAGCGCGACCAGCAGGGCCATGCCCAGCGCCAGCCCGATTTCGGTAAAGGCCTGCGGAAGCATGCCGATCGCCGTTTCGCGCAGGCGCGTGCGAATCACCTGATCCATCGCCCGGTCGAACGAACGGAGCATCATCGGGAAGGCGTTGTTGATCTCGATGTCGGCATAGCCGCGGAAGGTTTCGGCCACGAGCCGCGCCTTTTCGCGCTGGGCCTTGTTTTCCAGCTCGCCGTAGCGGTTGATGCGGTTGCGCACCAAGCCGTAATAGATCCAGACCGAGGGCAGGAAGACAGCGACGGCCAGTGCCGCCGCAACGGGCGCGTACCAGAGCAGCGCCCCGAAAAGCAGCGCCAGCAGCAGCGCTTCGGCGGCGATGGCGGCGGCGGGTTTCAGCACGCCGGCCGTGAAGGCCAGACAGACGACATTGACGTTGCGGGCCAGCACGGCCGAGTTCGACGACTTGACGAACGGCAGTCCCCGGTCGTGGTAGGTGACGTAGAGCCGCCGCGAAAGGGTGCGGTAGAGGTCGTAGATGTAGTTGCGCTCGATGCGCGCCAGCCAGAGATTTGTCAGGCATTTGAGGACGATAACGGCCACCACGGCGGCGCAGACCGTCAGCGCGAAACTGCGCGGCGACGTGAAGCCCAGCGCCGTGTAGATGCGGGCCAGCTGCCCGCCGCCGTCGAGACTCCGGGCGTCGAGCGCCAGCGCCAGCACGGGCAGCAGCACGGCCAGTCCAAGGAAGTTCAGCCCTGCGCGCAGCAGCAGCGTGCAGGCCACGCCGAAGCCCCTGCGGCGGAATTTGTGCGGTATGATGCCGATGATTTCGTTCATGTCATTCCTCCACCTTTTCGATTCTTCCCAGTTTCACGTACCACAAATACCCCTCGGTTTCGGTGTAGCCCATCTGCCGCAGCAGGGCGAGGTATTCGAGCACCTGACGGCGGTAGCGTTCGGGTTCGCGGCCGCCGAACTTGTAGTCCACGACCACGGCCCGCGTGCCGCGGATCATTACGCGGTCGGGACGCCGCGCGGAGGAGCCGCCGGGAATGATGATTTCGTTTTCGTTGCGCACGCGCTCCCAGCCCCCGGCGAACCATTCGCGGGCCGCGGGGTGTGCCAGCGCGCGGGCGATCATCCGCCGCAGGGCGGCGGCTTCGGCGGCGGAAAGCGTGCCGTCGGCCTGCATCCGCTCCACGGCGAGGCGTATCTGCTCCTCGTCGTCGGCGTTTTCGAAGGCCTTGTGCATCAGGATGCCGAAATTGCGGGGCGAGAGTTCCACCTCTTCCTCCTGCTCGAAATAACGCTGCGAGGGGAGCCGCAGGCGCAGGTCGGCGCGTGCCGTGGGGTAGTTTTCCAGCACGACGTGTTCGGCGCCGGACGTTTTGCCGCCGTCGGCGACCGGGCCGCGGAACTGGCCGAATTCGAACCGCTCGCCCGTTTCGGTGACGGTGTAACGCCCTTCGGCGCTGCCCGCGAGGGCTTTGTCGCCGTCGGTGAGGATGCTTTGGAGGAGCAGTCCGCCGACGGTTTTGCCGCCTTTCTGCGGGATGAAGACATGCAGCGATTCGGCGGCGCGCGTCAGCGCCACGTACAGCAGATTGACGTTGTCGACGTGCGAGTAGACCAGTTCCCGGTAGTACTCCGCCGAGAATCCCGATTCGGCCATCGACTTCTTGTATTTCACCGGAAAGCGTCCCACGGCTTCGGCGTCGCCGTGCGCCTCGGCCCAGACGATGTTGGTCACGTTGCCGCCCGACTTGGGGTCCAGCTGCCACGAGCAGTAGGGGATCAGTACCACGCGCTTTTCTAGTCCCTTGGCCTTGTGTATCGTGGTGATCTCGACGGTCGTTTCGCTCTCCTCGACGCTCAGCGAACGGTTCTGTCCCTGCTGCTCCCACCAGTCGAGGAACAGCGCGATGTCGGCGATCTTGCTGGAACAGAAGCCGATGATCTGTTCGTGGATCGCCTGCAGGTAGGCCGTCTGCTGTTTGTCGTCCTGCAGACCGTGCCGCATGACGATGCGTTCGAACGCCTCTTCGGGCGACAGCAGGCGGATCGAGCGGAAGAACGTCCGTTCGTCGTCGGACAGCGGGCGGGCGAAGCCGCGGCCGAGGTAGTGGTTGTAGACGGCGCGGCTCAGCGAGTCGTCGGGGTTGAGCGACAGCCGCAGGGACGCGGCGATGAACGAACTGACGGGGGCGTTGCCCACGATCAGCGCCTCCTGCGTCATCACGTCGAAACGGTAGCGGGGATCGGTGTTGCGGCGTTTGAAGTCGAGCAGCTCGGCGGCGACCTTGGCGCCGTCGGTGGCCCCGCGCACCAGTATCATGATGTCGCGCGGCCGGAATCCCTTGTCCAGCACCTCGCAGATGCGCTCCACGACGGGCGGCTGCTCGGCGAAGGTCGAGACCGAGACGTAGCCCGGCCGGTCGCTCCGGCGGCGGGG
>OHTC01000481.1_pt1 | contig 20400 bp, 19 predicted proteins | sample 1578801 | NCBI WGS metagenome assembly OHTC01 (sample SAMEA3879556, study PRJEB24766) | human gut metagenome | biome: human-associated habitat; feature: feces | place: USA | collected 1985/1987 | reverse complement strand
TGATAGCACTCTGGTGGATCTTGGTCATGATCCGGATGATGGGTGCCGGGCCGCAGGCATAGCCCAGACGCCAACCGGTCATGGCGTAAGTCTTGGAGAAGCCGTTCACCACGATGGTGCGCTCGGCCATGCCGGGCAGCGTGCGGATGGGGCGGAAATCGCCTTCGTAGATGTAGGTCGTATAAATCTCGTCCGCCGCGATGAGAAGATCATATTCCTTTGCCACGCGGGCAAGCATCTCCATGGTGGACAGATCGTAGCCCATGCCGGTGGGGTTCGTGGGGTTATTGAAAATGATGGCCTTCGTGCGCGGCGTGATGGCAGCGCGCAGGCGCTCTTCGCTGATGGCATAGTCCTCCTCGGCATAGGTCGGCACATCGATGCACACGCCGCCCGCCAGCTCGATCTGCGCGCGGTACAGCGCGAAATACGGGGAGAAAACAATGACCTCGTCGCCCGGGTCAAGGATTGCAAACATTGCCAGCGACATGCCGAGGCAGCTCGACGCGCTCACGAGCACGTGGTCGCGCGGAAGGCTCTGGTCGAAGTCCTCTTCCCACGCCTTGCAGACCGCGGAAATGAGCTCAGGGTCGCCCTTGGGGTCGCCGTAATGGGTGTAGCCCGCTTTGGCGTCGCGGAAGGCCGCGTTGATGATGGCCTCGTCGGTCGTAAAGTCCGTGTCGCCGATGCTCAGGTCGACAATGTCCTTGTATTTGGCCAGCGCCGCGGTGTCGAGCGTCAGGCCGGTGCCCGCGCTCTGGAAGCGCTTGGCAATAAAGTTTCGCTTCATGGGTGACTCCTCCTTGCAGATCGCCGCGGCAGCCCGATTTTTCAAGCGGCGCGTAGAAATGCTGAATTTTATTGCAGTATATGGCAGATTCCGACAGAATGCAATCGGTAATGTCGATAGAATTCGAGGTTCGCGCGCTTTTCCATTTTGTTAACATGATAAAGTGGCATTAAATGATAAAAGCAGCGCCGGTGCTGCTTTCATCAAAAAAGTTACTTAAAGTTTTCCCGCGCGTACTTCATCAGCTCCTCACGAAAGTCGGGATGCGCGATGGCGGCCATCGCCTCGGCGCGCTCGCGAAGCGTCTTGCCGGAAAGGCTCGCGATGCCGTACTCGGTCGCGACATACTGGATCATCGTGCGCGGCGCGGAGATCGTGCTGCCGCCGGGGATGGTGGCAAGGATATTGCTCTTGCGCTCGCCATCCTTTGTCACACGGGAAGAGTTGATGCAGATGAAGCCCTTGCCGCCCTTGGAGCGGTACGCCCCCTCGAGAAAGTCCATCTGGCCGCCGACGCCGGAGAGCTGGCGCGTGCCGGTGCTCTCGGCATTTTCTTGCCCCATGAGGTCGAGCTGCACGCCGCCGTTGATGCTGATGACGCTGCTGAGCTTCGAGATGCGCTCGACGGAGTGGATGTAGTCGAGGTCTCCCGGGTGGAAAAGCTGCGGCTCGGCGTCGAGCCAGTCATAGAGCTCCTGAGAGCCCATGGCAAGGTTCCACGCAGAAAGGCCGGTGTCGAGCTCCTTGCGCGCATTCGTCAGCTTGCCCGCTTGGTAGAGCTCAAGGAACGCATCGGAAATGGTGCCGGTGTGGCAGCCGAGGTCCTTCTTGTCGGACTCGGCAAGCATCTTGGCGACCGTGTAGGGCACGCCGCCAACGCCGAGCGACAGCACCGCGCCGTCGGGGATCTCATTCACCACGATCTTGGCGATGGCGATATCGGTCTCGCTGGGCGCGCGGTAGGAACGCACGGGCAGCGGCTCATGCTCGCCCTCGACGATGTAGTCCGCTTCGGACAGGTGCACACGGTGCGAGCCGTCCACGCCCTGGAGCTTGGGATAGTGCTCGTTGATCTCGAAGATCACGGTGCGGGCGCTCTCAAAGATCGTGCGCCAGGCGTAATTCGAAATGCCGAGGCCGCAGTAGTCGTTCTCATCCGGCTTGGAGACCGGCACGAACGCCACATCGCAGCGGATGTGCTTGTCGCGGTAGAGATACGGCAGCGAGCGCAGCATGACCGGCATGAATTTCACGAGCCCGCGCGCTTGGAGCTTGCGCTCATAATCGCCGATGTGCCAGCTATAGTAGGTGAAGCTCTCCTGCTCGGGGTCTGCTTCGACGACCTCGATGCGCGGGCGGATCACAAGACCGCCGCGGACCTTGACGTCCTTCACTTCACCCTTGCGCGCGGCGAGGGCCTTGTCCAAAAGCTCGGGAAACCCCGCACCGAAGCCGTAGTCCACCCAGTCGCCGGACTGCACAGCCTTGACAGCCTGCTCCGGCGTAACAAATTTAGCCTGATAGTCGTTCATAAAAATTCTCCCTTGGTTCGAATCGCTTTTAATGTAGCAGAATTTTCGCCGCTTGTAAATCGTTCCGAAGCGGAAAGCGACCTCAAATCTTGCCGTTTCGCGGCGCGGCGCATTTTTCTGTTGCGCCTCCGGCGCGATTCTGCTATGCTTGCCTCAGTCTGATATTCCGTGCCTGAAGGAGGCTAACGCATCATGGTCGAAAATTATCAGGAAATGCTTTCGAGCGAGCACAGCGGTTTTATCCGTCACAACGGCATCCGCGTCGTTTCGGTCGACGAGGAAAAAAGCGTGCTGACCGCCGACGTCACGCCGGAAAATTCCAACATCTGGGGCGGCGTGCACGGCGGCTTTCTCTACGCGATGGCCGACACCGCCGCAGGCGCGTTCGCGCGCATCAACTACGGCCAGCACAACGTCACGCTGAACGGCTCGATCAACTATCTGCGCTCGACGGTGCAGTCCAAAGCGCTCACCGCCGTCGGCCGACCGGTCAGGGTCGGCGGTCACATCGGCTTTTTCGAGGTCAATATCACCGACGACACCGGCGCGCTGATCGCCCGCGCCGAGATCAACATGTATTTTCTGAAAAAGTGAGAAACGCGCTAAAAGGGAGCGCATCGGGCCTTGCCCGATGCGCTCCCTTTCAGCTTGTCAAAGGACCTTGCCGGTGGCGAGGTTTTTCTGCTATAATAGAGAAAAAAAGGGGGCTAAGGATGGAAAATTGGAGAAAGAATTCTCGAAAAGATATCGTGATGGTGGATGTAGATGCCTTAGTTCCCGCGAATCATTTATTGCGCAAGATAGAAAATGTAATGGACTATGAATGGCTGTATGCACGGCTAAGTCCATATTATTGCGCAGATAACGGCCGTCCAGGAGCAGATCCAGTGGTGTTAATAAAAATGGTGTTGCTTCAACATCTGTATGGGATCCCATCATTGCGTCAGACTTACCGGGAGATTCAAGTAAATATAGCATACCGTTGGTTCTTGGGATACAGTCTACTGTACGAGATTCCCCATTTCGCAACGGTAAGTTATGCTTTTTGCAAGCGATTTCCTCCAGAGGTAAGCGAGGAAATCTTTGCGCATATCCTAAACAAGGCGTTGAATCACCGAATGGTAGATCCCAGTATGATTTTTATAGACGGAACCCACATTAAGGCATCTGCAAATAAAAAGAAGTTCCAAAAAGAACAGGTAGCCAAGACGGCAAAGGTGTACGAGGAGCAGCTTCATAAAGAGGTCGCCGAGGAACGCCGAAAGCTGGGCAAAAAGGACAAGGATGATGACAACTCTGGCAGCAGTACCGGAGGGTGTACTGTTGAAAAAACAGTATCTAAAACCGATCCTGACTGCGGTATGTTCGTAAAAGGTACACATGAGCGGCAGTTTGCATACGAAGCACATACAGCCTGCGACAAACACGGGATCGTATTGGGCGTGGAAATAACCGCCGGAAATGTCAGCGACAGTGTGGCATGGGATGCGGTATACGACCAAGTAACAGAAAAATTTTCCGAAGTCAAATTCGTGATGATGGATGCCGGATACAAAACACCTTGGATTGCAAAGAAAGTTCTGGAGGACAGCAGAATTCCCATTCTTCCCTATACCCGATATAAGGGAAAGAAAGATAAGTTTAAGCCTTGGGAGTTTACTTACCTTGCAGCAACAGACAGTTTTACCTGTCCCAGAGGACATGAACTGCGGCATACGACCACAAGCAAAGAAGGGAAACGGACTTACCGCAGTTCTCCCAAAATCTGCAAAGACTGTCCCTGCAGAACTGTTTGTGGCGCAAATGAGAGCGGACAGCGGATACTCACAACTCATATCTGGCAGGAATATCTCGATTTGGTCGAACAATTGAGAAAGACCGAACGAGGCAAGGAACTCTATGCCATGAGAAAAGAGACCATAGAGCGTGTTTTTGCTGATGCAAAAGAAAAGCACGCCATGCGTTATACACACCACCGAGGTCTGGCCCGGGTTTCTGCTTGGGTGAGGCTTAAATATGCTGCCATGAATCTCAAAAAGATTGCTATTTGGAAGTGGAATGCTTCCAATTTTGCTCCCTATATCATGATTTTCGCTCCCTTTTATGGTAAAACGCCAGTCCTCGTGTTTTGAGAACTGGCGTTCTTTGACAAGCTGAGAGGACCCCCGCAGTCTTGTAGACTGCGGGGGCCCTTTTTTTCGTTTTCCCGCCTTTTTCAGCGTTCTTTTCCAAGCGGCAGCAGCGTTTTCCGCATGGCGAAGTAGTAGATGGCGACAAGCAGCAGCGTCGCCGCCCACGCGACCGGATAGCAGTAGTAAATGTTCTCCACCGCCCGGTCGATATGCATCGTGACCGCTAAAAACACCTGCCGCACACCGACCATGCCGGCAAGACTCAGCACCGTCGGCCACAGGTTGTGTCCGCAGCCGCGCAGGATGCCGAGCAGCACCTCGCGCAGCGCCATGATCCAGAACGTCGGCGCCAGAATACGCATCATCGCAACGCCCGAGGCAATGACCCCGGCGTCCGGACTGAAGAGCGCCACGCACTGCTCGGTGAACGCGTAAATGATCGCGCTCAGCCCCAGCGTCACGCCGACGGCGACCGCGGCGCAGTGCTTTTTCCCCGTCTCGATGCGCCGGTACTTTCCTGCGCCCAGATTTTGTCCCAAAAACGTGGTCATCGTGATGCCGAACGACTTGGCGGGCGGGATCACGAAGCGGTCGAGCCGCTGCGCGATGCCGATCCCAGCGACCGCATCCGCGCTGAACCAGTTCATGTAGCGCACGACAAAAATGTTCGAAAAACTGATCAGCGCGCTCTGCACGCCCGCGGCCATGCCGATGCACAGGACCTCGCCGATCACGCGGCCGCCCTCCCGGTACATCTCGCGCAGGTCGAGACAGCGGCTCTGGATCTCGCGGCTGATCGTGCGGTAGGCCATCGCCACCGACACGGCCTGCGAGAGCACCGTGGCGACGCCGACACCCGCGATCCCCATATCAAACGCACTGACAAACAGCAGGTCCAGCACGATATTCATTCCGCAGGACACGACCAGAATGCGGAACGGGATATCCGCCCGCCCGAGCGCGCGCAGGATGCCCGCGGCGTTGTTGTAGATAACGGTGAACATCAGTCCGGCAAGATAGATGCGCAGATAGATCAGCGCGTCCCTTAAGTAGCTCTCCTGCGCGCCGGCAAGGCGCAAAAGCTGCGGCGAGAGCAGGATGCCGAACAGCGACAGCAGCACGCCGAGCACCACGCCGAACGAAAATGTCGAGCCAATCGACATGGCGTTAAAGAAATTGACGACCAGATTAGCGATCACGCCGCACACCGTCACGGCGGCGAGGGCATTCTGGTCCACCAGATTCCCGGCGACCAAGGCGTCCACGCTGTTGTAAAGGTTTTGCAGCAGCTCGCCCAAAATGAGCGGGATCGAAAAGCGCACGATGGCCCAGACGATGTTCCCCTCGGTAAAATCGACCTGTTTTTTCACTTTGCGGCGCTCCCTCCCGCAGCGAGGCGTCGCGTTTCCGCCATCACATCCACACGCCCTGCGCCAGCAGGCGCTTTTCCAGATCGCGGACGTACTCCGTGATCTCCGAGCGGTGCTCCATGCACACAGCCTGACAAATCACGTCGATCAGCGCAAGGCAGCCCGTGTAGCACGGCAGGAACGCGCTGGAATCCGTCGCGCAGTGGAAGACGATGTCGGCAAACGGGTGGACCGGCGATAAGCCCTTGTCGGTGATGAGCGCGATGGGCACGCCGCGGCGGTGCATATCCTCCAGCGCGGTGACGACACGCTTGGTGTAGCGCGGGAAGCTGATGGCGATGACCAGATCCTCCGGCTGCACCAGCGCGGTCTGGTCGATGTAATCACCGACGGTGCCGCAGCTGAGATCGTGGACCTGCAAATTCAGATACCGCAGCTTGTTGGCGAGCATCGCCGCGGCGATGCCGGAGAGGCGGCCGCCGGTCACATAAATGTGCTTCGCCTTTTCCATCCGCGCAAGGAGCTCTGTCAGGCTGCTGTGATTCTGCGGGTCGCTCAGCGTCTCCTGCAGCGAGGCGATCGCATCGTTCTGGATCATGCTCCAGACGCTGTCCCCCTCGGAGACAGGCGCCGTCTCGCCGCCGATCTTGTTGTAGATCAAAAGCTCGGAGTGCGCGTAGCTCGTGAATTCCTTTTTGAATTCCGTGAATTTCTCATATCCAAGATGATTGCAGAATTTGATGACCGTATTGTCGCTCACGCCGACCCGCTGCGACAGTGCGGAGATCGGCAGAAACGCGATCTGCTGATAGTTTTCCACCACAAAGGCAGCCACCTTCTTCTGCGCCGCAGGGAAATTGTCCTGCTCTCTCCGGATGTGGTCGAGCAGCTCCATTACGTCAGCCATAGTTCTTCCTCCTCTCACGCGTCCGCTCCCTACAAATAATTTGAGGCGCAGACGCGCTCTTTTTATGCATTATATCAAAATACGGGCAAAATGGAATAGCAAAACGTAGAAAAATTTTTTCTCTCTTGAAAAATAAAATATTCTTTACTATAATGCAAGAAAAAAGATTTTTTCTCTTTTGTGTGGGAGAACAAAATCACAAATCTCATAAGGTTATCGGTAACCGGCGGAGCCCCTTCGGATGTGCTCCGGACCTTGCAGAATTGGCCACTCTGTAAGGTCTCCGGCAGATTGGAAACGATCCGCCGCTTCACTGTATCCCTTATGTTATTTGATAAGCAAAGAAAATAATAGAGAGGAGAAAACTCCATGATCCCTGTCGAAAAAATCGCGGGCGGAACCCTCGGTAACCTTCTTTACTATGTTGCCATCATCGGCGTTCTGCTGGTCATCTGCACTATCATCCGCCTTAAGGTCTCTTTTCTCCGCAAGGCCTTCATCCCCGCGTCTCTGCTTGCCGGTATCCTCGGTATGATCCTTGGTCCTCACGTCCTCGGTGTGATCCCGGCCGATATGATGTCGAGCATCGGCGCGATCCCGTCCCACATGATCACGATCGTCTTCGCCTGCATGATGCTGGGCGTGAGAAAGTCGGAAAACACCTCCAGCATGATGCACGATGCGGCCGCCGGTCTTGGCTGGCTCTGGTCGAACTCCTTTATGCAGGTTGGTGTGGCGTGCCTTCTGTGCTCGTTCCTCTTCACGCCGGTCTTTGGCGTGAACGAGCTGTTCGGCTCTCTCTTTGAGATCGGCTTTGCGGGCGGCCACGGCACGGCTGGCGGTATGGCAAGCGTCTTCACCGATACTTTCAACTGGGCAGACGGCGCTGACCTGGGCAAGACCACCGCGACCATCGGTCTTCTGGCCGGTATCTTCGGCGGTATGGCCATCATCAACATCGCTGTGCGCAAAAAGTGGACCAAGGTCCTCACCGAGCCTGCTTCCGGCAACGCCGCGAAGGAAGTTTTTGACGAGGGCGACCCCAACCACGAGCCTTCCGCTTATGCCACCATCAGCCAGGACGTCGTGGAGCCCTTTGCATTCCACCTCGGCATCATCGGCCTTGCTATCCTGATCGGCCGCCTCATCGTCTGGGGCTTCGGCCAGATCTTCGGCTACAGCGGCCTTCCTCTCTTCCCCTTTGCCATGATCGGCGGCTGGGTCATCAACATCATCGCACAGAGAGTGCCTCTGCTGCGCGCGCTGTTTGACCGCAAGACCTTCCAGCGCATTCAGGGCATGGCGCTTGAGATCCTCGTCACCTGCGCAATGGCTTCCATCTCCATCCCCGTCGTTCTGGCCTACTGGGCGCCGCTGCTCATCGGCACCGTCGTCATCATGGTCTTCATGGTGTTCTGGACCCTCTGGCTCAGCCCCCGCATCTTCAACGACTGCTGGTTTGAGCAGGCCATCATCCGCTATGGCGCGTTCTGCGGCGTTGCAGCCGTCGGCTACATGCTTCTGCGCAGCGCTGACCCCAAGATGGAGACCGATGCTGGTACGATCTACGCGCTGGACGGCCCTCTGATGAGCCCCTTCATCGGCGGCGGCCTGGTCACCTCCATGTGGCCCTTCCTTATCACCAGCATGGGCGCTATGAAGTTCGGCTTCATCGCCTGCGGCATCTCCCTCGCGATCCTCGTTGTGCTGCGTCTGTTCTTCTGGAAGAAGGACTTCAAGATGCAGCAGAGATAATCTACTGATCAACAAAAAATGCCGGGTGCCGCTCTGCGCGGCACCCGGCGCAGGCTAACATTTTCGGAGGCAAAAACAAAATGGAAAAAAAAGTTGCTGTCATTGGCGCCGGCAACGGCGGTACGGCCATTGCCGCATATCTTGCCAGCCTCGGCGTCGAGGTCAATCTGTGTGACCTGTTCCCGCAGTACCTTGAGGGCATCATTGCCGCTGACGGCATCGACCTGACGCTCGACGGCAAGACCACGCATCAGCGCCTGAACAAAGTGACCGGCGATGTGGCGGAAGCCATTTCCGGCGTACACCTCATCATGGTCGTTACCCCCTCTTTCACGCACCGCATGATCGCCGAGCGCTGCTACAGCGCCCTGACGGATGGTCAGGTCGTGGTGCTCAATCCCGGCCGCACCGGCGGTGCGCTGGACTTCCTGAACACGATCCGCTCCAAGGGCTGCCACGCCGATATCACTATCGCCGAGACGCAGACCCTCATCTACTCCTGCCGCAAAACCGGTCCCGCTTCCGTCGAGATCTTCGGCGTGAAGAAGGAGGTCGCCCTCGGCGCCTTCCCCGCAAACCGCACCTCTCAGGTGCTCGAGCTGCTCAACCCCTACTACCCGCAGTTCACCGCAGCGAAAAACTGCATGGAGACGAGCCTTTCCAACATCGGCGCGCTCTTCCACCCCACGCCGGTGTTGCTGAACATCGGCCGCATTGAAAACGATAAGAACGGTTACCGCTATTACTGGGACGGCATCACCCCCTCTGTCGCGGTGCTGATCAAGGCCATCGACCACGAGCGCATGGCCGTTGCCGAAGCCTACGGCGTTGAGATCCTCAGCGCGGAAGAATGGCTCCGCCAGTCCTACGACACCTATGGCGACACGCTCTATGAGCTCTTGCAGCACAACAACGCCTACGCCGACATCAAGGCTCCCACGACCATCGAGGCCCGCTATGTGACCGAGGATGTTCCCATGAGCCTTGTCCCCATCTCCGAGCTCGCCCGCATCGCCGGCGTGCCCACGCCGAACATCGACGCCGTCATCCAGCTGACCAGCTCCATCTATCAGCGCGACTTCCGCGCCGAGGGCCGCTGCGCCAAGAACCTCGGCATCGAGGGCATGAGCAAGGCGCAGGTCACCCACTTCTTCGAGACCGGTGAGCGTTAAACAAAACAGTCCCCTCTAAAATTTAACATATTCTTGGATAACAAATGAAAGGAAGCAATTATTATGAGCAAGGTCGATATTCTGTTTCTGAACAATAAGGCCATGGAAGAGCTCGGCTGCGGCGACATGGCCGCCGTCATGCACGATGTGGAGCGCGCCTACACCCTCGTCGAGCAGGGCGACGTCATCACCCCGGGCAAGCTCCCCATGCGCTGGGGCAAGACCGCTGAGGACGAAAACGTCTACGGCCGTATCAACGCCATGCCCGGCTACATCGGCGGCGAGTACAACATGGCCGGTATCAAGTGGATCGGCAGCGGCCCGATGAACTACAAGAAGGGCCTGCCCCGCGCCAGCGTCACCGTCATCCTGAATGACCCCGACACCAAGCTGCCCGTCTGCGTGGCCGACGGTACTGAAGTCAGCGCCAAGCGTACCGGCGCTTCCGGCGGTGTCGCCATGAAGCTTCTGTCCAAGGAGAGCTCCTCTGTTCTGGCGATCTGCGGTGCAGGCGCTCAGGGCCGCACGCAGCTCGAGGCCGCGATGATGGTCCGTCCCGGCATCAAGAAGGTTTATGTCTACGATATCCGCCCGGAGAGCTCCGCTCGCTTTGTCGAGGAGTCTAAAGCCAAGTATCCCGACGTCGAGTTCATCGCCGCCGCGACCCCGAAGGAGGCCGTCTGCGAGAGCGATATCATCGTCTGCGTCACGCTGGCGAACGAGCCGTTCATTGAGGCCGACTGGCTGAAGAAGGGCGCTCTCGTCATGAACATGGCCGACTTCGAGGTCACCTATGACTGCGTCAAGAAGGCCAGCAAGATCGTCGTCGACAACTGGGAGACCATCAAGCACCGCATGATCAGCACTGTCGCTCTCATGTGGAAGGATGGCATCATCAAGGATGAGGACATCCACGCTCAGCTCGGCCAGATCCTGATTGGCGAAAAGAAGGGCCGCGAGAACGATGACGAGATCATCTACTTCAACGCCGTCGGCACCGGTATCCTTGACCTGGCTGTCACCACACGCTGCTACCGCAAGGCTCTCGAGCTCGGCAAGGGCACCAAACTCGCTTACTGGGAAGAATAATCCGGAACCATTCCGTTACCTTACTCTCTCGTCCTAAAAAGGCAGAAGGGGGCCTGCGTTCATGCGGGCCTCCTTCTGCCTTTTTCTTCACTTTTACATCGCGCAGGTCTACCGTTTCCTGTCGCCGCGTGCGGTAATAGCCCGCCATGTGATCCACGAATTTTCTCGTCGCGTAGGAGAGCACATTCCCGCGCTTCCATGTGATCGCCACATGGCGCTCAGGCCGCTCCCTGATGGGAAGGACGACCGCGGGACCGGTGTAATCTTTCAGATACGACCGGTATAAAAGCGAGACGCCCAGTCCCCGCTCGACCACCGCCATGATCGTATCGCAGTCGTACACTCTGGATTCGAGCCACGGCGAGAGCGAGACGTTTGCAAAGGCGTCCTTGATGACGCTGCGTTTTCCCTCGTCGAGAATAATGAGCGGCTCTGTCGAAAACTGCTCGAGCGTGATCTCGCTCTGCTTCGCCAGCGAATGCTCCGGCGGCAGCACTGCCGCGAGCGGATCCCGGAACAGCGGCACCGCTTCGAACTCCTCGCAGAAACCGAGGTGCGAAAAGCCGATCTCGACCTTGCCGCTTTGCAGCATCGAGGCGATGCTCGTATACTCGCCCTGATAGAGCACAAAGCGCACCGACGGGTGCTCGGCTTTGAACTGCTTCATCAGCGCGGGAAGTGCCTCGCGGCTCACGGTCGGGAACGTGCCGATGCGCACGATGCTGCCCTGCAGCTGCTCCATCTCAAAGGTCTTGTGCGCAAGCGCCATCTCCGCATCGCAGATATTCTGGATGTACGGATACACCTTTTTGCCGTCGGACGTCAGCTCGATGTCGTCCTTTTTCCGCAGCACGAGCGTCAGCCCGACCTCCTGCTCAACGGCCTTGACCGCCTGACTGACCGCGCTCTGGGAATGGTGCAGGACCTTTGCCGCCTCGGTAAAGCTCTTGTGCGAAACGGCCTGACAGAGCACCTGATACTTGGACGCCAATGGTATCACCTTTTCTTATAAGTGCATAATCTCTTATGATTTTTGCAGAATCATTCGTTTTACTTATGCCTTGAAAAATGCTTCAATATGCACAAGCGCTGTACCTCACTATAGTAGAAAAACGCCCAAAAGGAAATCGATCGGCGCCATTTTCCTCACATTTTTTTGCATCGCATCAATTCAACACAGAATTCAGCAAAGGAGTAGACAACAATGAAAGAAAGCATTCTGTTCCTGAACAATCGGGAGATCAAGGACCTCGGCGGCGAGGACATGCAGGCCGTGCTGCACGACTGCCAGCGCGCCTATGTCCTGATGGAGGAGGGCGACGTCCTCGCACCGACCAAATGCGTCATGCGCTGGGGCAAAACGCCCGAGGATGAAAACGTCCTCGGCCGCATCAACGCCATGCCCGGCTACATCGGCGGCGAGTACAATATGGCGGGCATCAAGTGGATCGGCAGTGGCCCGATGAACTACAAGAAGGGCCTGCCCCGTGCCAGCGTCCTCGATATCCTCAACGATCCGGATACCAAGCTCCCGCTCTGCATCGCTGACGGCACGATGATCAGCGCCAAGCGCACCGGCGCGGCAGGCGGTACGGCCATGCAGCTCTGCGCACGCGAGGGCGCCGAGGTCCTGACGATCTGCGACGCGGGCGCACAGGGCAGAACGCAGCTTGAGGCCGCGATGCTCGTGCGTCCGAACCTCAAAAAGCTGTGGGTCTACGACATCGTCCCCGCCAACGCCGAGCGCTTTGTGAACGAGGCGAAGGAAACGTACCCGCAGCTTGAGATCCTCATCGCCGACGATCTGGAGCAGGCGATCCGCGAGAGCGACATTATCATCACCGTCACGCTGGCCGAGGAGCCGTTCGTCAAGGCAGCCTGGATCAAGCACGGCGCGCTGATCGTGCAGATGGCCACGCTCGAGGTGGAGTATGACGTCGTAACGAACGCCGACAAGATCGTCGTCGACTTCTGGGATACCATCAAGCGCCGCATGGCCAGCACCATCGCCGTGATGGCGTCCGAGGGTCTTGTCAAGGATGAGGATATCAGCGCCAGCCTTGGCGAGATCCTCAGCGGCAAGAAGACCGGCCGCGACAACGACGATCAGGTGATCTACTTCAACTCCGTCGGCGCCGGCATCCTCGACCTGGCCGTCACCACACGCTGCTACCGCGAGGCCCTGAAGCGCAACGTCGGCACATGGGTGCCGTACTGGGTGTAATGCAAAACCGGCCCGCGATCCCGCGCGGCGCTCTATTCCATAGCGTCTGATTTGATTACTCTGCTTACTTTTTCATACCATAGAGCAGCCGGGAGGCCTGCGTGACGCAGGCCTCCCGGCTGCTTTGTACGGTATGTTCCGGCTATGTAAACCTTTCGCCACGCTCTATTGCAAGTCGCACAAAATAATAGAAAATTTTTATTTCCAATGCTAATTGAAAAATATATTTTTATTACTATAATATCATTATAAGAATATTATTATCATTAGATTCAGAAAGAATCTTTTCAGCACTGCCCATCCGGCGTATAGAGCAGATGGTTCTCCGAAAGGAAGCCCTCCACGCGTTTCATGTGTTCCTGTGCTTTCTCGCGGTGGCGCTGGCCGCATCCGGTCAACACAAGGCTGATCAAACCGACCGCTCCGGTAAGCGAGGGGACGTTGTTGCACGAGTCCACCTCGCAGACCATGGTAAGATCTGCCTTTGCGGCGACCGGGCTGAGCATCGTATCGGCAAAAGCGACGTGCGGCACACCACTCATATCTGCATTCTGCGCAATCAGCACCGCATCAGAAGAATAGCGGGAAAACGAAAAGGAGATCAACAAATCCTTCGGTGTCATGCGCATGGAAAGCTCATAGAGATCGCATGCTTCCGGCGCAAGGAGTTGCGTGCGATATCCGATCTGGCCAAGAGAAAGGCTCATAAACCGGGCGAGTACGGATGAGGAGCGAAAGCCCATGATGTAAATCGTCTCTGCGCGGTCCAGAGCGTCGAGCAGCACTTCATAGTTCTGCTGATTGATTGGATTGGAAAACGTTCCCTGCAGGTTTTTGACTTCCGTTTCATACGTGGAGTAGGCGCTCTTCGTACCAACGGAATCCAGATGCGCTTCAAAGCGCGAATGCCAGTCCGCATTCACCTGAACGGCATTGGTCACCTGCCGCTTGAAATCACCGTAGCCCGAAAACCCCAGCTGCATGCAGTATTTGATAATGGTCGTGTCGCTCACGCCGATCTCGCGGGCCATCGCCGTAACAGAGAGAAACGGGATATTCTGATAGGACTCGACAATATAGCGGGCCACCGACTTCTGCGCGGGGGCCAGTGTTTCATAAGAATTCTTGATCAAAGTAAGCAGGCCATCTATGTTCTTTATCACCATAGGGAAATGTTCTCCTTCGCAGCTTTTATTGTTCTGCGGACATTATAGCAGGTATTCCTATCGCTGGAAAGAATTTTTGCACCGCGGATGACAACTTTTCAGGTTTCTCGGCCAGCTGGCCAGGAAATAGATATCAAAAACGGAGGAAAAGAAAATGTCAAAAACAGGAATTATCATCGTTGCGATCCTGGTCACGCTTGGCCTGACCTATGGTCTGAGCCTGCTTCTGACACGCCGCAAAACCAAAACGGGCCGCTCGGTCAGCGCAGATGACTGGGAGGTCGGCGGCCGCGAGCTGCCGCTGTACGTTGTCGTCGGCACGCAGTTTGCAACCGCTATGGGCGGCGGCATTCTGGTCGGTCAGGTGGGTAACGGCTTTAATAACGGCCTTTCCTGCTTACTCTACGGTATCCTTTGCCAGCTTGCCTTTATCGTACTCATGTTCATTGCAAAATGGCTGCGCTCTCACCAATTCGCCACCGTTCCGGAGATCCTCACACATTATACCGGCCAAAGTAAAGCCGTGCGCATCATTGCCGGTGTGATGACAATCGTTGTTCCTTTCGGCTGGTGCTGCTCGAACCTTACAGCCTTCGCAAAACTCTATTCCCCCATCACTGGCCTTTCGATCAATGCGCTCATTATAATTATGGCCGTGCTGAGTCTGTTCTTCATCATCCCCTCCGGTCTGAAAACGGTCGCGTGGACAGATTTTATCTTTGGCTGTCTGATGGTGGTCGTCGGTGTGATCGTTGCCGTGGTCACGGCAAACATGGCCGGCGGTATGACGCATGTGATTGAGACCGTTCCCTCTGAGATCGTTGAGTTCCCGGGCGCGTTTTTCAGCGTGGGGCTCTCCGCTGTTCTTCTCTGGATCTTCTCTCTGACGCCGGGCGGCATGACCAACCAAATGTATTATCAGCGCATTCTCGCCGCGAAAGACACCAATCAGGTGAGAAAAAGTTTGCTGATCTCCGCCATCTGCTGTATGATTGCTTATGTCTGGGCCGTTATCGTTGGTCTAAGTGTCCGCTCCATGAACCCCTCGCTTGAAGGCGAGATGGCCACCGGCTGGCTGATGGATCAGATGCCCGTCTGGGTCGTTGCCGTGTTCTCCGGCCTCGTTGTCTGCACAATCCTTTCCACAATCAGTTCCGGTGTGCAGTCCGTCGTCGTTAACCTCAACCGCGATATCTATCGCGTGGTCAAGCCCGACGTGGAGGACAAGAAAGCGGTCAAGGTCTCCCGCATTTTGTCCGTTGTCATTGTTTTCACCGCCGCGCTGGTCGCGATGTTCTTCCCTCAGGTTTTGAGCCTTCTGGTCATCACCTATTCCTACTCCGCAGCCGGTCTTGTCTGCCCGATTTTCCTGAGCTATATTCTGCGCAAGAAAGGCATCATCACGAAAAACGGCATTGTCGCCGGTATGCTGAGCGGTATTCTGGTCTGTGCCATCTCCATGCAGTTCAATTCGGTCGTTCCCTATGTCATCTGGGGCTGCCTTGCCTCCGGCATCGCAATGATCGTTTTCAGCAAGCTCGACAAGACCAATCCCGTTTACCTCGAAAAATAAGGAGTCGCTATGTTAAAGATTCAGTCCCCCGCGAAAATTGCCTGTATCCAGATGCGCATTTCTTACTGCCGTGTTGAAGAAAATCTGGCCGAAGCTGACCGTCTGATTGAAGCAGCCTGTGCAAACGGCGCCACACTGCTGATCCTGCCGGAGACCTTTACAACCGGCTCTGCCTTTGATACCCGTGCAGAGGCATACGCCGTAGCCGAAGCAATCCCCGACGGAAGGACTTCGCAGTTTCTTTTGAAAAAAGCACGCGAGCATGGTGTTTATATCACCGGTTCCTTTGTTGAACAGGATGGAGCGGACCTCTATAATACCGCGGTCTTGGCAGGGCCGGATGGTCTGGTCGGCAAGTTCCGCAAACTCCACCCGTGCGAAGACGAGGTCTACTGGGCCGAGCCGGGAAACCTTGGAATCCCTGTCTTCCATACTCCTATCGGCCGGATCGCGCTGCTGATTTGTCTGGATGCCTATTATCCGGAGTGCTTCCGCATCTGTGCACTTCAGGGCGCAGATATTATCTGCACGATGTTCAACGCATACCACGTCAAGGAAAGCCGTCGGCTTCCGGACCCTTACGCAACGATGGCAGGTGTTTTATGTATGGCAAATGCGCTGTCCAACCATGTTTTTGTCGCTTGCTGCGATGCGGTAGGTGAATGCAACGGCACGCGCTTCGCCGGGCAAAGCATGGTCGCCAACCAGTGGGGTGCACCGCTTGCCGGTCCAGCAAGCGATGAAGAGGAAGCTATCGTATATGCTGACATTGACCTGGCTGATAGCCGCAGGAAGTACTTCCACCCGACAAACAGCCGTCTGGCCAACCGCAGGATCGATGTGTACAGTCAGGACCTCGGCTATCATCCGGAAAAATATCATTAAGCCTCATCTCTATTATTTTCACAGGCGCGGAAGCGCCGGGGAGGGGATGGCCATCGGTCATCCCCTCCCTTTTATCGATTCTGACGCGCTCTGCTTCCAGTACCCCTGGCGCGGCGGAAACTTGGCCGCCGTACCAGCACCTTCGCCTGCCTCTGTCCTCCTGCATAATGTAGATAGTGGATATTTTTGCCAAAACCGTGAAATGAGAGAGTATCGCCGCAATGCGCCCCATATCGTGCTGCGGCATGTGAGGAGAGACGGCTATGAGTACGCTCGCGCTTCGGAATGTAACCTACTATCAGACGTAATACCAGAAGGTGGACGCCCTGAAGGACATCAGCCACCGTTTTGACATGGGACTGCTCCGCGCGTGGTGGGCCGTTCCGACAGCAGCAAGACTGCACTGCTCCCGCTGGATCAGTGCTTTACCGAGACCGTGAGCGCGCTCCGCGGCCCTGTAAAGAGCAGATCATTCCGCCTTTACGAGCTTCTGCGCAGCCCGCAGAGAAAGCGGCGCAGCGCGCACTCTGCACTCGAACGTCTGGGGCGGATGTCCATATTCAGCGCCGCCGTCACGCAGATCATGATCTACGTTCCTTCTTTTTCTATCAAGAAAAGAAGGGTTTTTGAGGGTGGAACGCAGAACGTGGAACGGGAGGTGGGACGACCTGCGAAGTGCGTAGGCTCTTTTGAGGATGGATTTGGAGAAATTACCTCCCCCTCAAAAAATTATTTCAATAAAATTTTTCGTGCATGTTAGCCAAAGGCGCTAACAGTGCGGAATTTCATTGGAACAAGCATCCTCATTGTCACAGAATCCCGCTACTTGGAGCAGAAGTAAAGCTATATGACGCGTCTTACAATCGCTTGCAGTGATTGAGATGAAGACATCAAGCAAATCAGGGAAGATTTTATCCAGATCCTCAAGAACCGCATAACCGTATGCTTTGTTGATACGAACCATATTGTCGGTGGGAATAGATGCTGTTTCAGAAAATGCCTCCGTTGCTTCTCTGGTTGCATCAGTATGTGACAAAATCCTGAAGCTTGGAGCATTTTTGAAAACTCTAACCGCCTTTTGCTGAACTCTTCGCGCTCCCTCAGACAGCCGAAAAAACTGCATAAGCAAAGCGACATCCGTCTCACGTGGATAGTCTAATGACACGAGGTGATCCACAACGTAAAATGCTCGATCTCGGGACTGACGATCAAAAAATAGTTCTACTCTGGTTGTGTTGGGCTTTAAGCCGAGCACAACCTCCGGTGAACACCGAAAGAAAGCACACAACAGCAAGAGAGGGTTACGGCTGATTTTCTTACGGACACCTTTTTCAACTTGAGAAATAGCTTGAAAGTCCACACCAATGTAGTCAGCAACTCGCTGTAAGGAACACCCCCTTTCAGTGCGCAGTTCTCTGAGCTTTTTGCCATACTGCTCGATAATATTCTTGTCGTCGAACGTAGATGGTGGAATCTTCTTGAAATAATCTGAATCCTCTGTGAGCTCCATTTCGGGAAATCGTTCTATCATCAACTTTGGATCTCCGGCGTAGGCATAGTCAAAAAATTCATTTCGCCGTTTTCGAAGCAGCGGACGAAGATCTCCCTCCGCTCTCCGCTTGCGGCGAGCATCTTTTTCTCCATCGGAAACCATCATTCAATAAAATTTTGTCGCTGCCTCTGTCAATAGGAAAGTCCCCCAGCACGTGGCATAATCCTCCCATCAAAATTCCGAGGAGGAGAATGAAATGGCTATTTTTTATGTCGAAGGTAATGATGCCCAGACCATCGCAGCAGCAAGCATCGAAAACGCAGCAGAGCAACGCGCACGCGCAGAGGCAGACAAAACAGGCGGCAAGCCTACCATGACCTTTTTCGCGTCAGCACAAGAGGCAGCGGTCGTGATAGCCGCTAACGACCTGCGTGCACAATATAAGGAAGAGTTCGGGCTTGCCAAGCGCCCCATTCTCCTTCCCTATGGTAGCCCGCTGATGCCGTATCAAGGACAGCACAATCAGGGAAGCAGAGACGGAACCTTTCACCGCTACGAGCGTCGCTTCGCTGGCGGCGGAGTGTCGCATGTCGAACTCGCCAAAATCTTGCTGTCCCGCGTGTGGCTCAAGCGCTGCGGTGAGGCTCTCTACATGCGGAAGCACCCCTGTTTCCGCCGTCTGACCGACAATCAGCTCTCGTCTCTGATACATCTGCAGTGTTACGGCCTTGTCGCTATGGCCGAGCGCTTCGGATACGTTGGCCACATCCGCGCCGTTGGTAATCGCAACGCTTGCAAAGGTGTGACGCAGCTTGTGCGGGCGAAGATCAGGCAGCCCGCAATGGTCGGACAATTTTTTGAGATAGCGCGTGGGGCTTTGCGGGTGCATTGGCTCCGGACTATCCTCCTTTGTAAAAGCATTGGCACGACTATAACCGTCGAGCACGAACGCGAGCTTTTCGGAAAAGAACTGAATACCGAACGCAAATAATCCGCTATACTAAGATGAAAAGCCGCCCTTTTGAGCAGCTTTTTTCTGTCGGTACGGGTTTTTGTATGGGTTTTCTAAAGAGTTCAAAAACCGATCACAATCCTTTTCTCTTTAAAAATTGCAAATATAAAGCAAAAGCCGCTCAAATCAAACGATTTAAGCGGTTAATGTTGGAGCTGCTGGGCAGATTCGAACTGCCGACCTCATCCTTACCAACCACCGTAGAGCCTTCCAACCCTTGCTGTATAAGGCTTTGCGGCGTTTTTTTGCCCAAAAAGGATGAGGTCGCAGCCTGTTTGTTCCATTGTTTCCGTCCGCTCATTTCCCCGTGTGGGTCACGGTGTGGGTCAAACAACTTTCAGGACGCGAACGAGGGGCGCACCTCCGACAGCGGCAAGCCAAGCCGCTGCGCCCTGTCCCGCTCATAGGTGACGCGAGTCACTTCTTCAATAAAGCTTTTCTCCTTCGGTGTGGCGCTTGCCCAACGCACACTGTATTTGCGGCACAGTTGAAAGAATATCTCATAAAAACGTTCTTCCTCTGCATCTTTGCGGCAATACCACGCTGCAGCAGACGCCGGTCTGATTTTATTCATATCCATGCAAAGCACCCCCTCGCAGAAAATCAATCCAGATAGGTGAAGAAAATTCGTTTGGCAGCTTCGTCCGCAATCAAATACCTTGGCGCAGAAGATTGAAAGGTTGGAAGTAAAACGGCCCCAAAGTCTTCCTCATAATGCTTCGCCAAGCTCGTCGTCTTCGCTTCAAGCACCACATCGCCGGTCAAACCGCTGTCAATGGACAGCTTGATGCCATAGGCGATCAGCAGTCTCCCTATCCCTCTGTACTTCGGGGTTCCTCCGTCGAGCGTAGGATTTGACTCGGGCTGTGCCTCCATATACACAATGTGTACGACCAGTGTGGTCGGAAGGATCTCATATGCTGCCAGAGCAATCAGCTCATCTCCAACTCTGGCCGCGTATTTTTCATAGTCTTCGTTAGCTAAGTATTCGCTGGCCCAGGAGGTCTGCCACAAGGGTTCTCGGTCTGTCAATGCGGCATCCTGCGGTGTCATCGGTTCAATCGTCACAGCCACCTGCCGATTGGCGGCATCATAAACAAACGGACGAAACTGCCAGTCCTCACCTCTTAAGTAGCATACCACAGTTTCTGTAAAAAATGAAGTGCCAAATTGAAGCTGACGCAGTCACGCTTCTCATTCCAAAAACGCGCCGCTGTAAACCTGCTAAAAAGTCAAGCCCAAATTAAAAGAAAAGTTATCGGCAGAAAAAGAGTATAGCAAAGCAGAGGCGGCAAAACGGA
>OHTC01000473.1_pt1 | contig 20660 bp, 21 predicted proteins | sample 1578801 | NCBI WGS metagenome assembly OHTC01 (sample SAMEA3879556, study PRJEB24766) | human gut metagenome | biome: human-associated habitat; feature: feces | place: USA | collected 1985/1987 | reverse complement strand
TCGTGCGCGGCTCACCGAGCGACACCAGCTTGATCTCCTGCTCCACCGCCACGATTTGTTCCTGCACCGCCGTGATCTGCGTGCCCACGCTCTCCGCGCTCGCCGCTGCGTTTGCCTTGTCGGCGTTTTTCTTCATCTGCGCGTCGATCTTGCCGAACGCGTCGTTAAACGTGTCCATCTTGATTTGATCCGCCTTGACCCATTGCGGAAGTTTGTAATTTGTTGTCGTCTCCATGCTCTTTCCCCCAAATTTTGATAATGTTGGAAAAGGCACCTCACACCCCCCTGAAAATGGGGGGACACTGCTGCATGATTTGCCTTTTCATGATACGCCGTATCATGAAGCAGCGTTGCACACAACGGCGCAAAAAGTTGTACCGCCTCCAATATTAGAATTCACGATACAACAAATTGCCGCGTTTTGTGCAGCGATCGCCGTTGTGCGCGGGAACTTTTTCGGCTATCATGCGTCTATAGAAGTATCCGAAAGAAACGAGGACCGAACGATGAAAAAGCTCCTTTCCCTCCTGCTCCCGCTCGCGCTGGCCCTTTCCCTCGCCGCCTGCGGCGAAAAAAGCGCAGACGAGACCGCGCGCCAAACCCCGCCAACACTGACGGTGACAAGTGCAAACGCTTGCAGCGTCACCCTCAAAAGCAGCAGCTACGACTGGACCTACCCCCAGGGCCTACAGAGCATGACCGTCATTGCCTGCGGCGCGCACCCGCTGGACGAAACCTCCCGTGACATCACGCCTGTACTGGAAATGCCCTTTGCAGTTTCAGCCGCCTATTTCTACACCGTAACGCTCGATTTTGGCGATAATTCGGCCGATTCCGTCAGTCTCCGCTGCTGGCCGTCCGACGCCTGGGGCAGCACCGGCGTGCCGTCCGAGACCGTGACCGCCCAGCGGCAGGATAACGGCACATTCCGCGCAGAACTGCCGCAAAGCGACGGCATTTTCGCCGTCGACGCCCTCTGGGACACCAGCAGCGCGACCTACACCTTCTGCACGCAGGCGGAGGGGAGCGAAGAGCTCCACACGGGCGCGGTGCTCAGCATCGGCGAGAGCGAAGACATCCGCAAGATCGACATCTCGTGGCGCAGCGGCAGCGTGAACATCTATGCCGCCGAGCAGAGCGCGCAGATCAGCGTGAAGGAGGAATCCACCGCGCCGCTCGCCGAGAGCGAGAAGATGGTCTGCGCGATCGACGGCGACACGCTGCGTATCCGCTTCCTCGGCGACGCTTACCGCGGCAGCTACGACGGGGAAAAGTACCTCGATGTAGGACTTCCGAGGGAACTGGTCAGCGCCGGTCACTTTGAGGAGATAAAAGTCGAAACAACGGACGCCTACACCATCGTGGGCGCGGACGTTTCCGGCAGGATCAAGCTTTCGACCGTCGGCGGCGACGCGCGCGTGATGGGTGCAACCTGCCCCACGGTCGAGATCGAGACGGTGAACGGCAGCGTGGGCGTGGTGGACGGCACATGGGGGAAAATCGAGCTCTCGACCGTCTCCGGCGCGATCGAGCTGGCGGGCGATGCGGAGAGCGCCGAGATCGAAACCGCGAGCGGCAAGGTGGATATCGCCGGCGCGCTCGGCGCGCTGGACTTCGAAAGCGTCAGCGGCAACCTGATTTTGGCTACCGAGCGTGCGCTGCGCCTCGACGCCGAAACGGTGAGCGGCAGCATCTATCTGACGCTCCCGGCGCAGGACGGCTTCACCCTCGACTACGAAACCGAAAAGGGCTCCTTCGACTCCGCGCTCACCGAGCGCGAGGGCACGCTCATCGCCTGCGGCGACCGCGAAACGCACTACTCCGTGCCCGCGCTCGACGGCGGCGCGGTGAGCGAGCTGGAAATTTCGACGGTCAGCGGCACGTTGACGATCGATACCTCCTCCGGCAGCAACTAAAGCGCAAAAAAAGAGAGCGGCAGTGCCGCTCTCTTTTTTCGTTATTTCTCATCGATTGCAAGCCACGTCTGGTCGAAGCCGTAGGGAAGCAGCTCTTTGATGTGCAGGTGCTTTTCCTCGTTGTCCTTGTTCAGGCACACGACCTCCATGTCGGGGCCGAACTCGTAGAGCACCTGACGGCACGCACCGCAGGGGTAGCAGTAGTCGTCGCTGCGCCCAGCGATGACGATGCGCTTGAAGCGCCTGTGCCCCTCGCTCACGGCCTTAAACGCCGCGGTGCGCTCGGCGCAGTTCGTCAGGCCGTAGCTCGAATTTTCGATGTTGCAGCCGGTGAAGACCGCGCCGTCCTCACATTCGAGCGCCGCGCCCACGGGAAAGTGGGAGTACGGCACATACGCCATGTCCAGCATGGCGACGGCCTTCGCCTTGAGTTCTTCTAACGTTGCCATAAAAACGCCTCCTCACCAGTCTACGCCGAGATCAGGACGGACTTGCGTATCCATGATATCCTCTGCGTTATAGAATTGCAGATAGCGGCTGCGCGAGTGGCGCAGCGTGGTGCCGTCCGGATGCAGACGGTCGCAGATGACGGCGGAAATGTCCTCCTTCACGTAGCTGAACGAGCTCGTACCGACGCTCGCGAAAATGCGGAAGCCCTGGCTTTGCAGGTACTTGAAGCGCTCGCCGGTCTGGTGCCAGTCGTCACCGTCGGGACGGCCGCCGTGGGGGTAGAACAGAATTTGCGTCGGACCGACGAGCGAGCCGACCTCGTCCGCCCAGCGCTCGGTGTCGTTGATGATGGTCTGCATCGACTTGCTGTCAAGGCGGATATGCCCCCAGGTGTGGCTGCCGAACGTCCAGCCGGTCTCCTTCAAGCGCGCTATGACGGGCTTGACCGCTTCGATCTCGCTCGCGCGGTAGGCGTCGAACGCGGGGCGGTCGGGCGAATCCGCCGCGATGTCGCGGTCGTCCTGCGTGCGGTAGCCGAGAATGCCGCAATAGCCCGTCAGCGAGAAGATGGCCTTCGCGCCGTTCAGCGAAAAATCGGGGTGCTCGTAGACAAACTGGTCGAGAATGGGCGTCGCGTCGAGTTCCTTGGTCAAAAAGGTCTCATTGGTGTACGGATCGGTGCACTGCGCCCAGATCTCGCCGTCCTCGCCGACGACGAGCTTGCTCGTGAAGCCCTCGTCGAGCATATAGGGGTAGTAGTTCACGTCGTCAAAGCTGATGACGAGCGGCTTTTTGCCCTCTGGCAGCATCAGGGTGTTTCGCACCATGTGCGTGCCGGTCTCGTCCGTCACCTCGCTCCACACGTCCTCCATCGCGACTAAGATGTAGCCCTTGTCGTACACGGACTGCAAGATCTTCTTGTACTCGTCCGCCGTGACCATCCAGTCGTCGAGGCCGTAGCGCTGGTCCTGACTGGCATTGCAGTCGTGGAAGGCCCACTGCGGGTAGGCGATGATCGGGTGGAAAAAGAGGTGCTCCACCACCTGATCCGGCCCCCAGGCCTGCGTGAGCTGGTCCTCGGACCAGTAGTTGCGCACAGCGTCGTAGGGGTCAGTTGCATCGTCAGTATTGTTGTCGGTGTCGCCGCCATTCTCGTCCGTGACGGTCTGATCGTCGCCGTCGGACGGCGTCACCTTGTCGCCGCAGGCGGTCAGCAGCGACAGCACCATCAGCACGCTGAGCAGCAGTGCAAAAAAGTGTTTCATGTCAAAATCTCCTCTCTCAAAACTGCGCGGTCATTATAGCAGACTTCACTTTTTTTGACTACCCCTTTCGCGCTTTTGTTCCCATTTGTAACTATTTACCACAAATAATTAAAGCGTCACAGCTTTTCGCATCCGCAGACGCGAAATGATTTCGAATCGTTTTTTGGCGCGACATGCGCGTGCCAAAAAACTCTTCTCGCTCCGCGCGTGTCGAAGCCGCCCTTTGGGCGGCAAGGCACGAAGCGGAGTGTAATTCTCAAAAAACAAGGGACACGGTTTCCGTGTCCCTTGTTTTTTGAAGAATTAGAAGTCTGCGTTGCCCACGGTGCGGGGATGCAGCTCCACGTCGCGGATGTTGCCGATGCCCGTTAAATACATCACCATGCGCTCGAAGCCGAGGCCGAAGCCCGCGTGACGGCAGGAGCCGTAGCGGCGCAGGTCGCAGTACCACCAGTAGTCCTCGGGATTCATGCCGAGCTCGCGGATGCGCTTTTCGAGCAGCTCGATGCGCTCCTCGCGCTGGCTGCCGCCGATGATCTCGCCGATGCCCGGAACGAGGCAGTCCGCCGCGGCGACGGTCTTGCCGTCGTCGTTGAGGCGCATATAGAACGCCTTGATCTCCTGCGGATAGTCCGTGACGAACACGGGGCGCTTGAAGATCTGCTCGGTGAGGTAACGCTCATGCTCAGTCTGCAGGTCAATGCCCCACTCGACGGGATAGTCGAACTTCTGGCCGCTCTCCTTTAAGAGCTTGACGGCCTCGGTATACGTCACGCGGCCAAAGTCAGACTCGGCAACGTGCTGGAGGCGCTCAAGAAGGCCCTTGTCGACAAAGCTGTTGAAAAACGCGAGGTCGTCCGGGCAGCGCTCCATCACGCGGCGGATGATGTGCTTGATCATCGCTTCCGCCACTTCCATGTCGCCGTTGAGGTCGCAGAACGCCATCTCCGGCTCGATCATCCAGAACTCGGCGGCGTGGCGCGCGGTGTTGGAATTCTCGGCGCGGAACGTGGGGCCGAAGGTGTAAACGTCGCCGAACGCCATGGCGAAGTTCTCGGCGTTGAGCTGGCCGGAAACGGTCAGGCTCGTCTTCTTGCCGAAAAAGTCCTTGCTGTAATCGACCTTGCCGTCGGGCGTTCTCGGCGGGTTCTCCAGATCCAGCGTCGTGACCTGGAACATCTCGCCCGCGCCCTCGCAGTCAGAGCCGGTGATGATGGGGGTGTTGACATAGACGAAGCCGCGGCTCTGGAAGAACTCGTGCACGGCGTAGGCCGCCGCGCTTCTCACGCGGAAAGCCGCGGAGAAGAGGTTCGTGCGCGGGCGAAGATGCTGGATGGTGCGCAGATATTCGACGCTGTGGCGCTTTTTCTGTAAGGGATAGTCGGGTGAGGACGCACCCTCGACCTCGATCTCTGTTGCCTTGACCTCGAGCGGCTGCTTGGCCTCGGGCGTCAGCACGACGGTGCCGTGCACGATGAGCGCGGCGCCCACGTTCTGCGCGGCGATCTCCTTATAATTAGAAAGAGAATTCGCATCCATCACGACCTGCAAATTGCGGAAGCACGAGCCGTCGTTCAGCTCGATGAATCCGAAGGTCTTCATATCGCGGATGGTCTTCGCCCAGCCGCATACGGTGACGCTTGCGCCGCCGTACTGCTCTTTGTCGGCGAAGAGCGCGGCAATTCTCACTCGTTCCATAATAATTTTCCTTCCTTTTGTGGGTTTTCACGGGATAATAGAGGTATTATATGCCACTTCCCGTGCAAATTCAAGCCCCGCTTTGTGTTGACTTTTGACAAGTTGTATGTTATGATACAGTCTTACCTCAAAAGGTAAACGTGAAACTTTCACCTATTACTTTACAGGAGGATTTTAACTATGAACAAGTATCTGGATATCGCCCCCGAGGTTGCCGAGGCCCTTGCCGCCGGCAAGCCCGTCGTGGCGCTCGAATCCACCATCATTTCCCACGGCATGCCCTACCCGCAGAACGTTGAGACCGCGCTCAAGGTCGAGAGCATCATCCGCGAGGCTGGCGCCGTGCCCGCGACCATCGCCATCATCGGCGGACGCCTGAAAGCCGGTCTTTCCAAGGATGAGATCGACTACCTCGGCCGCACCGGCGCGGGCATTCCCAAGGCTTCCCGCCGCGACCTGCCCGTGCTCGTCGCGCAGGGCAAGGACGGCGCGTGCACCGTCACCACCACGATGATGATCGCCGACATGGCGGGCATCCGCGTCTTCGCCACCGGCGGCATCGGCGGCGTGCACCGCGGCGCGCAGGAGACGTTCGACATCTCCGCTGACCTCGAAGAGCTGGCCAACACCTCCGTCATGGTCGTGTGCGCGGGCGCGAAGTCCATCCTTGACCTCGGCCTCACGCTCGAATACCTTGAGACCCACGGCGTGACCGTCATCGGCTACGGCACGAGCGAGCTGCCCGCGTTCTACACGCGCAAGTCGGGCTTCGGCGTCGACTACGAGCTCGACACGCCGGAGCAGCTGGCCAAGGCGTTCCACGTCAAGCGCGAGCTGGGTCTGCGCGGCGGTCTGCTGGTCACGAACCCCATCCCCGAAGAGTACTCCATGGACAAGGAAGTCATCGACAAGGCCATTGCCGAGGCCGTGGAGGACGCGAAGAAGGACGGCATTCACGGCAAGGCCACCACGCCGTACCTGCTCGCCAAGATCAAGGACCTGACCGGCGGCGACAGCCTGGATTCAAACATCCAGCTCGTGTTCAACAACGCGCGCCTCGGCGCGGCGGCGGCTGTGGAGCTCAGCAAGCTCGAAAAGTGAGATATTTTGTCATCTATCTCGCCGCGATCAATCTAATTACTTTCTGCGTCTACGGCGCAGACAAGCGCCGCGCCAAAATTCAGGGCGCGCGGCGCGTGCCCGAAAAGACCTTATTTGCACTCGCGCTGCTGCTCGGCAGCGCGGGTGCTCTTTTCGCAATGAGGGTCTTTCACCACAAGACGCGGCACTGGTACTTCCGGTTCGGCATTCCGGCGATCTTACTCTGTCAGATCGCGGCGGGAGTATATGTGTACGTGCGGTTTTTCGCGGCATAAAAAATTTTGAAAATTTTGAGATTTTGTGAAACAAAATCGACGCTTTTTGCGTCTAATAAGTAACACAAGGGGGAGGCGGCGGACAGGAAGATGAAGAATTTATGAATTTTGCATTTTTCTGTTCCCTTATTCCCCGCGGCATGGTAAAATGCCGATGTATGAGAACGGCTCTGTGCGCGCGGGGCCAGATCACAAAAATGAGAAAGGATGAAGAAAATTATGAAGAAATTTCTCTCATCGCTGCTGGCGTTGACCATGATTTTAAGTCTGGTCATCGTCCCGGCAAGGGCCACTGACACAGAGGGCTACACTGTGTCCGGCTCGTTTTCGGTAACAGTGTCGGACAATAGTGTTGCGACTGGAACCAAGGTGACGTTTACAGCGAACACTTCTGGCTTGAGCGCTACGAAGACGGTCGACGGCAGTGAGCAGAGCGTCACGCTTTCATACGAGTATGCTTGGAGCGATGATGCAACTGGCACGAATCCGACCTCTGAGGTCAATTTGACGACCAACAATGCAACGGCCACCAAGAAAGGTACTTGCACTGTTACGTTGAAGGACGGCGCTACCACGATTGGTACTCGTACGGCTTATGCTACGGTTACCGTTAATAATGCACAGGCTGCTTTTGAAGCGGCTGTCAAGCAGGCTACGGTGACTTTCAAGGGCAGAACCTATCCTGCTAACTCTGGTACTACGTTTGCTATTGATTTGTTCGGCAGCGAAACTCTTCCCACCAGCGGCACCGATATGCCCACGATCTCCGTCAGTGACCCGTATAAGAGCACTACGCTTGTTTACGACACTACTAACTCCAATAACTCCAAGTGGGTTGCCCAATACGGCACGGGCGATTCAGCTCTAAGCTGCGATGTTACCCTTAACGTCACGAAGGTAAGCCCCGACCCCACTGTTTCTATCTCGAACAACCTTCCCGTTAACACCAAGGCTATCAGCGGCCAGAAAGTTAGCCTTACGGCTGATTATAGCCGCAAGGTCCCCGGTAAGAACATCACCTATGCTTGGAGCGCCTCTAATGGTGCAGAGATTAGCGGCAATGGTGCAAGTGCAACATGGACGCCTAAGAGTGCTGGTGCGAACCAGACTGTTACCGTCATCGTTTATGAAGGCAGGTCTGAGGCTGCAAGATATGCTGCGACCTACGACGTTGATGCCGACAACAACGAAATCAAGGCTATCGATAACAAGACCTCTTACACGGTTTCGAGCACTACTCCTATCACGATTCCCGCTCCTGCACTTTACGACAAGACCACTGGCAACCGCGTAACCGACGCATCGATTTCCGTTTCCTGGGAAAACTATAACAGCCGCTATATTTCTACCAGACAGAGCGGCAACGACCTCGTCGTTACGGGCTTACGCACCAACGACAGCGGTGTGAAAGTCACCGCAACCATCACCTATAAGACTAAGACTTATAGCATTGATTACACCGTTTATGTTTCTGCACTCGATGGCAAGCTCGACGAAGTAGTCAATGGCAGCTCTTTGAACTTCGATCTCGGTGATCTTGAAAAGCTGGCTGAGAATGCCGTCTATAAGGTCGATAAGACTAACGTTACCATCAAGAGCGTTCGCATTCTGACCCTGCCGACCAGCAGCGACGGCGTTGTTTATAGCAACTCTCGTCTGTCCAGCAAGGTTTCTGTTCCTTATACCGTTGGCTCCAGCGACGAGCTTTACTTCGACGCGGCTGACGGCTTCCTCGGTACTGCTTCTATGACCATCGAAGCGACCGACTCCCGCAATAACAGATACAATGTCACGGTCAACATCCCCGTTGTCGGCGATAAGACCATCAAGGACACTGTGACCGGCACTTCTGCTGGCAAGTCTGTCACGTTCACCAACAGCGACTATAAGTATCTCTACTACACCACTTCCAAGGTCACCGATTATACGGGCCACTTTGATGGTACTTCCGAGAGCGGCTATACGCTCGTCAAGGAAGACAAGGACATCACCATCACTGCTTCTCAGTTCGACAAGAACGGTAAGGTGACCCTGTACGTTGTCGGCGTCGACAAGGATGGTGTTGCTTCCACCGGTACGATCACTGTTTCTCAGAAGTCCTACGACATCAACTACAATGTTGTCGCGGGCAAGAGCGTGACCTTCAACCAGAAGGACTTTGAGAGCTTTCTCGAGGATTACGCCGAAGACAATGGCAATTACAACTCCCGCAAGGATGAGCTGTCCTTCGACCACGCCGTCCTGACCTCTTCCATCCCCAGCGCCAAGAGCGAGGGCACGCTGTATTACGGCAGTACCGAGATCACCTCTTCCAACAAGAGCAAGACTGACATGACCGACATGGACAAGGTCAGCTTCGACTCCGTCTCCAAGCCCAGCAAGGGCACCGTCACCCTGACCTTCAAGGTCTACGGCGATCTGTACAAGAACGGCTCCAGCAAGAAGACCGAGGTCAAGTATGACGTCAACGTCGTGATCTCCGTCGTCAAGGAAGACATCACCTACACCGTCGGCATCGACGATACCGTCCAGCTGACCGCGCGCGACTTCGTCAACTTCCTGCAGGACGCCAAGACCTCTTACCGCAAGTCCACGCTCGACTATGTCAAGTTCGACGTGAGCGGCAAGAACGTCTCCTCCTACGCTTACGGCGGCCTGTACCGCTCTTACAGCAGCTACTCCACCGGCAAGCTGGCCGACAGCACCGACAAGTTCTACTATGAGCCCTCCCGCACGCAGTATGACCTTGCGGACGTCGCCTACCACACCACCAGATGGGCCGAGGCCGGCAAGACCATCTACATCCCCTTCACCGTTTACGGCACCAAGAACGAAGAGGCCTCCGGTACGATGGCTATCACCATCGCCCAGACGATGAACTTCATCGACGTCAAGGCGAGCGACTTCTTCTATGAGCCGGTCAAGTGGGCCGTGAACAACAAGATCACCAACGGCACATCCAGCACGACCTTCTCTCCGTACAAGAACTGCAACCGTGCCGAGATCGTGACCTTCCTGTGGCGCGCCGCCGGTTCTCCGGAGCCGACCGTCACCCGCAACCCGTTCACCGATGTGAACTCCGTCAGAGACGCCAGCTATTACAAGGCCATCCTGTGGGCCAGCCAGAAGGGCATCACCGCCGGCACCAACGCGACGACCTTCTCCCCGTATCAGGAGTGCACGCGCTCTCAGATCGTGACGTTCCTGTACCGCTACGCGGGCAAGCCCAGCGGCAACTACTCCAACCCGTTCAAGGATGTCAGCTCCGTGAACGAGGCGAGCTACTATAACGCCATCCTGTGGGCTGTCGGCAAGGGCATCACCCAGGGCACCAGCACGACCACCTTCTCCCCCTACGCCTCCTGCACGCGCGGCGAGGCCGTGACGTTCCTGTATCGCTACGTCAACGGAGTGAAGTAAATCACTTAAAAAGAAAGCCCCGCTTTGCGGGGCTTTCTTTTTAGGGTTTGCAGGCCGCTGCGCGCAGAATTTGCCCGCCGCAGGCGGGCAAATTCCACACTTGCGGTTTGCGTTTACTCTTTTCTATTCTGTAAACTTTTGTTCAAACGCCTTTACGGGGGTTCAAAAAGCGTGTAGAATGGCAGCATCATGATTTTAGGAGTGTTTTTTGTGAACAAATTCCGCGATGCCCTTTACCGCTTTATGTATGGCCGCAACGGCGTAGACGCGCTGAACTGGGCGCTCGTGATCCTTGAGCTGGCCGTGAGCATTCTGAGCTCGATCATCCGCGTGCAGGGCGTTTCCCAAGCGCTGTACTTTGTGTCGATGATGCTGATGTTCATCGTGCTCATCCGCATCTTTTCGCGCAATCTCGCGCGCCGTCAGGCCGAGAACGCGAAGTTTCTGACCTGGTGGACGCCGAAGGCCAACGCCATCCGCGGCGCGCAGGCCCGCCGCGCCGACAAGGCGCACAAATACGTCCGCTGCTCCTGCGGCGCGTACTGCCGCGTGCCGAAAAACATCGGCAAGGTCGAGCTCACGTGCCCGAAGTGCGGCAAGAAAAAGGTCGTCAAAACGTGAAAGAAAAAATCCGTCCCGCGGGACGGATTTTTTTGTAAGAAAATCAATTCTCCGCCGTCTTATAGGCAGAAGGGGGTGAGGGCGCTGACGAATTTTGAAGAGGTGTACGCCGTGTACTTCGACGATGTGTACCGCTATCTTCTCTCGCTGTCCGGGAGCGAGAGCGTCGCCGAGGAGTTGACAAGCGAGACGTTTTTCCGCGCGATGGACGCCCTCGACCGCTTTCGGGGCGAGTGCAGCGTGCGCGTCTGGCTGTGCCAGATCGCGAAGAATCTGTATTATTCGCAGCTGCGGCGCGAGAAGCGGCTTGCCCCGCTCGAAGACTGCCGGATCGCCGAGGAGCGCCACGAGGAGGAGTTAGAAGATCACAGCGAGGCCGCGCGCATCCAGGAATTGCTGCACGGGCTCAGAGAGCCGTACAAGGAGGTCTTCATGTGGCGCGTGTACGGCGAGAAGAGCTTCCGCGACATCGGCGCGCTCTTCGGCAAGACGGAAAACTGGGCATGCGTGACGTATCACCGCGCCAAGCGCATGATCCGCGAGGGATTGGAGGACGACTGAAATGGACAAAACTTGCAGCATCGTGCAGGATCTTCTGCCGCTCTACGAGGAGGATATGCTGCGCGAGGAGACGAAGGAATTTGTGGACGGGCATTTAGCGCAGTGCGCGGCCTGCCGCGCCGAACTTGACGCGCTGAAGGCGGACGTGAAGCCCGCGCCCGTCAGCGCGCAGCCGCTGCGCGACTTGAAGCGGCAGCTTCGGCGCAAGAAGCTGACCGCCGTGCTGCTGGCCGTCACACTCGCGCTGACGCTGGCGACGGCGGGATTCGCGTATGTCACCGCGCCGCAGTATTTGCCGTACAGCGAGACAGAGTGGGCGATCTCGCGCTCGCCCCGAGCGCTCGCGGACGGCTCGGCAGCGGATGGGCTTTCTGATCTCAGCGGCGCGGAGAACATCGCCGTCAGCCTGCTCGTACCGGTCTCCGGCGCAGAGGTCACGAACACGCAGGACCCTAACAGCGGCAAAACCATCTACTTCATCACCGCATGGCGCACGCCGCTCGACACATGGCGCGGCGCATTTGACAAAACCGGGGGCGCCCCGAACACACACAGCGCAAATGATCGCACACAGCGCGAGGCGGACGCACTGCAAGGCGTGCTCGCCAAGGCGGAGTCCGCGCGCACGCTCTTCACGCTCGACGCCGCGAACTGCGCGGCGGTCTACTATTCCCAGAACAACGGTCAGGACGATGTGCTGCTCTGCGGCAGCATGAACGGCGGCATCATTTCTCTGCCGCGGCTGGCGTTGGGCTATTACGTTTTGCTATCGTTAGCGCTCCTTATTACGCTGGGTATTGCATTTTTCGCCTGCCGCAGGAAGAAAACGGGCAAAGCGCTCGGCTATCTCGCGCTGATTCCCGCGAGCTATCTTGCCGGTCATCTACTCGTCAAGGGTTTCACGACGACGAGCTACCAGATGCAGCGCGACTTCTCACTCATTATCCTCGCCGCCGCGCTGATCTACGCCGCGGTCATGCTGGCGATCAACCTCTGGCGGCAGAAGCGGGAGAAGGTGTAAAACAAACAGGAAGAGACGCGAATGCGTCTCTTCCTCTTTTGCAATCAAATTCGAATGCTCAAGGCCCTTTGAGCAAAGCCGTGATAGTCCGCAAATGCGCTTTGCAGGCCGTTGATTCCCTGCGTTTCCCATCGGTCTGCCAGATACAGCATACCGCACATACAGGCAAACTTTTCATAGTACGATCCGCAGACCGCCTCTTCGAGAAACTGCTTTTGCCTGTCTGGGTCCGTCTCCGTAAGCGCGAGGCGCAGTTTGGCACGGCTTGCTGCTGCGACCTCGGTAAGCTGCGGTGTATGCCAGTCCACACAGTCGATTTCTGTCGCCTGATAGGAGAGAAGATGGGCGAATCCCTCATGAAATGTGTAAGCATCCAATCTTCTCAAATAGTCTGTACTTTCCAATGCGGCATCTGCCGCCGGATAGCGGTGTCCAATCAAGAGATGCGTAATCTCATGCGTCAGCAGATTCCGAATGATGCTGTCGAGCTGGTCGAGCTCCGCATAATTGCACCAACGGATGAGGTCAAAGATGAGATGTGCCTGCCCGTCGGGCGAGTGTGCCGCAACAGCGTCGTAAGGCTCGGGATAACCGACGATTAAATCAAGTGTCGGCTGTACCGCCTCCCAATCGGGGAAAAGCGCGTCCCAAATCGGGCGGTTGACGGGGACAAAGTGCGCAGCCGCTTCACAGATACGGCGTTCGAGCTTGCGCACAGTCTCTCGGAGAGCAAGATCCTCAGGCGGCGGAGTAAATGCATTCCTGCCAAGATCTGACGAAACCGAGGTGTGTTCAAAGAGCCATGAAGCACGAAAAGCGTCGACGCAGCTGCTCTCGATATATGCCTGTGCGATCGAACTGTCAATCAGCATTTTCAGTCCCTCTCTTTACGAAAAACCTCTTTTACCGTAACAGACAAAAGAGGTTTTTCCTTGGCGCAGCGGGAGGGATTCGAACCCTCGTGAGGTTTCCCTCAAACTGATTTCGAGCCATTTGGAGAGGAAATCCAATGAAAATTGATGCGTTCCTCTCGTGACCCTTAAAACCGCAATCCACTCGCACTCACTACTCTGCACAAAGCGTAGAAAATGCGTAGATGGAGTCAAGTCTGCTGGACACAGCATAGTCTAAAAAGCACCAAATGTCAAGGATTTCCGAGGACGGAAAGCCAAACGCTCCACACGATTTCGAATCGTATGGACAAGGTGCTTTCGGGATAATATAGGTGCTTATAGGAAGGTCAAATCCCTGATATCACAACGATTCCAGGGCATACAGTATGTAGGGCTTGAGCCAGTAAAAGCATGAACCTCCCGCAAAGTGTAGAAAAAGTGTAGAAGTAAGAAGGACAAATAACCCTTTGAGTAACGATAGTTTCAGGCTCCCATACGGGAGCAAATGTGGTCGATTGCCCGTCATTGACAAGTATCTCAGCTCCCAAATGATAAGGAGAAGCATATGGCAACAGACTACACCTACCTATACGAAGAATACCCGGAGGCCATCAGCGCCGACCAGCTTTACCGAATTTGTCATATCAGCAAGCGCAAAGCGAAATGGCTTCTGGAGCATGGATATATCCCCTGCGAGGACAGTGGAAAAAAGACCCGACGGTATAAAATCCGACTGAATGACGTAATAGACTATCTCCGCACAATTGAGGCTGCACCGGATTTGGTTGCGACACCCGTGGGAGCATTCAATGTCAAGCGCAAGCAACTCAATCCGGTCGCTCAGATATGCCAAAAGGAGTTTCAACGGTTCCTCTACAATATATGGAGAGATGAAGCGGACATCCTACGAATCTCAGATGTGCAGGTATTGCTGGGGTATAGCGCTGGAACGATTAGGCAATGGATACTGCGAAAAGAGCTTCGTAGCACAAGGATTCCCTGTGGCATACAAGTAACTGCGAAGGAATGGCTGATTGACTTTACCGTAAGATATACCATCAAAAATCCCTCTCGCCTATCAATAACACATAGGGAACTGGTAGAACAGCATTTCTGCGATTGCTCTCAAAAATGCAATTAGAAGCACACCCTCATTGCAAGCTGTCATACAAAAAAATAGTATTCCAAGCTACAGACCGGAGTTTTATACTCCGGCCTTATTTTTTTACAACAGGAGGATCGCTCACATGGACACCCAAAACACAAGCCGTCAGCTCCGCTACCTTGAAGAAGTCCGTATTCCTCTGCACCGTGCAGGATTTGGAACCCTGCCGGTGGAGGGAGAGCAGTTGCCTGTCCTTTGGAACGGCACACCCCTCTGCCGCATCACCGGCAAGGGCAGCGTATTCTATCGGCGACAGGACGCGGACACGCCCCAGGCAGAGGATGCCCTATATCGCGTCGAGGACATCGCCGCGAAAACGCTGGAGTATATGACCGCTATGGAAGCCGCCCCGCAGCTCAAAGCCGGCGGGCTGGATGGCGACTACCGCATCCTCGCTGACTTCGGCGGCACGGTGCTGGCAGGTTCTCCGAGCAAATACGGCGTTCAATTCGTCACATGGGATTGGGACTATGACCGCACGGGTGTGGTACACGGACACTACTTCATGGAGAAATATGACGAAGCCAAGCAGGACTTCGCCACACGCTCAGGACTTATCCAAAGTCCCTTTTTAAGATAATTGTGTCTGGTTAAATCCTTGGATAACATACAAAATACTTGAATATTTCTGCAAAAAGCGCACGCAAGGGTGCTTTTTCATTTGTTTGGTCATAGTAGCTAATTTGACCATCTGGATTTTGTGCATAGAGATGAAATTGAAATATCAAATTTGAAAGGTGGTAGAAAAACCGTTAGAGCGTCCCATTTGCTGTACCTAATCATTGATTTCCGTTCATACTCGTTGCCAAAGTTGAATGCATCAGTCCCACTTTTAGTGCCTATTTGTCCAAACATACTTATCCAGATGTAGAAGTGAACTTCAAAAGATGAAGTTACTACTTCTAAGGAGCGTACACATCATGGACACATCATTTCTATTTCAAAATTGTTATACAGGTACAGATTTTGAAAACAAGATTGTTGAATTTCTGAGTAAGTATGGATTTATGGCACAGAAAACTGGTAGTAACGATGGTGGAATTGATATTGTAGCAACTAGTGACACAGTCCCTACCAAATATACATTCAATATTCAATGTAAGTATTTCAACCGTCCTTTGGGAAAAGCACCTATACAAGAGGTTTATTCCGGAACTCACTACTATGATAATGGGGCGACACCAGTTGTTATCACAAACAATCGAGTAACAGCTGAAGCAAGGGTGTTTGCAAAGAAGCTTGGAGTCGAAATCATAGGCGACGCTGAGTGGACTGAAATCAAACAGGTTATAGATGCCGGAAAGGTTATCAATCCGAATGTGCATATCGGTTTAATGGGACTACTGCTCTCTTTTATCACACGAGACCGTAACTATTTGAAATCAGTAACAAAATCTTTTAAAGGGGATGTTCAAAAGGCTCCATCTGGCAAGGAACAGTTGAAGCTGGAACTTGTGAGTGCACTTGATGAAGCAGAGGAGTTTATCAAGGAATCTGCTTACTATCAGCAGAGAGCAGCCCAATGTAGTCAAAAAGCCCTATCACTCCAGAAGCAGGCCCTGCTGAGGAATCTTGATTATGGCTGAAGTGCAGGCGCTGATGATAGCATTAACAAAAGAATACTGTTAGGAGGACTTTCCATGGCCGACTTCTTTGAAGAGATGTTGGCCGACATTGACAAACTGTCTGATGAACAGGTGAGTCAACTGATGGCCGCGTTAGAAGTAAAGAGGACAGGAAGTCAAATAATTAAGGACAATATAAAAGAGGATGACGGAACACCAATGGCGTGTCCTCATTGCGGAAGTATCAGCATTAAGAAGCATGGTAAGATAGACGGCAGACAAAGATATAAGTGCAAGGACTGCGGCAAAACCTTCTGTGAAACCAGTCAGACATTGATGTATCATTCAAGACTGGCGCCAGCACAATGGAAAGGTTTATTGTTGGGAATGGTGCAAAATTTACCCTTACAAGCAATAGCCGATACTATTGGTACAAGTGTACCGACGGTATGGCATAATCGTCACAAGGTATGTTTGGCACTCGAAGAAATTTATAAAGAGCAAAGTGAGTTCATAGATATTGCTGAATGTGACGAGTTTTACATTCCGGTTTCTTTTAAGGGCAAACGAGACCCTGCATTTTTCATAGATGTACTTGACCGTATGCCTCGTCATCACAGAACATACGAAGAAAAAGTCGAGTATCTAAAGAAAAATGGCCTTTGGGACAGATTAAAAAGTGAACCAGAGCGGTTGGAGCGACTGCTTGAATCAGGTAACAGCTACAAAAAGGGTATCAGCAATGACCAGACCTGCGTGCTGACTTGTAAAGATAGAAGTGGACATTTTACAATAGACCCTGTATCTGTAGGAAGATTAGAGACAAATGATCTGACAAAGAATCTTTCTGGAAAGTTTGCAAGTGATGCCATTCTTGTTACTGATAGCCATAGTGCATATCAGGGATTTGCCAGAACAGAGCACATACAGTTGGAGCAGATAGAATCTGGCAAACATTCTAAGGGAGCCTACAATCTTGGACGCATCAACGCAATACATTCTAAGTTATCCGCATTTTATCCTGAACAAGAGGAACGAGCACCGGCCACAAAATATCTTGGTTTACAGTTGAAACTGTTCTGGTGGTTAGAGGTCAACGGCACACTCGGAACTCAAGAAAAAGTAGACAAGCTGTATGACATAATGGCCAGCAAGACAAATATTACCGGAGCCGACTATGAAAGCATTACAAATCGAGAGTTGACAATCAATACCAAGGGATTGTTCCCAACAAAAGTATAAGAGGCAGAGGAACCGGAGTTCATAATTTAATCATTTGATACAATGCAGTTATTAACTGCATATTCAAGAAATTGAGCAATTAACTCATTGCGGCTATATCCGGTCTGTATGGCGATTTGTTCGATCTTTCCGACGAGTTCTTCTTTAATTCGTATTGAAAAGGTTTTGTATCCATCTTCGCCTTTAGCCCGTTTATGACTAATAATAAGCTTTTTGTTACTCATATAATCACCTCTTATCACAATTTTAGTACTTGCAATCAGATGATTGATATGTTATATTTTATGTTGGATTATATGTTATAATTGAGGTGAGCTTTATGGAATCTATTGTTGCAAAGCTTGGAACGGAGAATACAGAACACGGGTATGCTGTTTTTACAAATGTGGAATTAAGAGTCACCGGACAGTGCTTGCATTTTGAAAAAGGCAAAAAAACACCACAAACAGTATCAGTATCTGAGGGTATTCCCCTGAAGCAAATCAATAAAGTGGAACTCCGTATTAAAAAAAGTAAACTATCTGGAATTGCTTTGGTTGGACTTCTGATATGCATAGAAGTTATTTTATCTCTGTTCTGGACAATATTTTTGCAATTTTGGGGTAGTACAGCTTTTTTTTACTGGCTTGGGGGAAACATAGCAGCTATTATTATTCTTTTTAACAAGTTTCAAAACAGAGGAAAAACATATCTGATTATTTACTTTGGAGACAACAATTTAGCCTTTGAACAATCTTGGTTTGCAAAGGATGAAATGAAAACATTTAAAGGCTATTTAGATGGTATATTGCAACAATACTCGACGGACTCAAAGCAGATTATTGATACAGTGGATATTGAGAAACACAGGGAACAATATGAAATTAAAACTTTTAAAAATCATGTCAGCACACCTGATGGGACACCTTCGAGCACTTTAGTTTTATTACATAAATATATGAAACTTAAGGAAGATGGCATCATATCTGATGAAGAATTTCAAAAAATCAAAACAAATCTAATTTACGGAGACAACAAGCGATAGGAGTGATATTTTCATGGAAACAATAGCCAGGATTGGAACTGCCTATATAAAAGAATATCAAGAAGGACAAAAGCAAACCAAAGGATTTGCATTGCTAACAAAGAGAATATTACATATTGGAGGACAGTGCTTCCATTATGACGAAACCAATAAAAGAATGGAGGATTTGCGATTCACCGATATGATAGATATTCCATTAGAGAATATCCGAAACATAAAAGAAGTCACAAAAAGACATGGTTTTTTATTGTTGATAGCAATACCATTTATTGCATTTGTGCTTTATTTTATTGCAGTAGGATCGTCAGATATGTATAAATACCCAGTTGGTGAGATAATTGGTTCAATAATTTTTCTATCATCACCTGTTATTGCTCTGTTATTAGCCTATGCACTCATCAAAAAAAGCACACACCTCGTGATATATTATGAGGATACAAATATTGCATTCTACAAGCCATGGTACAGTAAGAATGAGCTACATACTTTTGCAAAAGCATTAAGAAAAGCTAAAACAACAGCTGAGAATACTCAATTCACGATTATCGACGAAAACGGACTAAATGAAGATGTTTCATATCAGAGTGTTCCGAATGTACCAGCAGAGGATAATACAATAATGCACAATGATGAAACCATAATAGCTCTACGAGAATATGCAAAGCTAAAGGAAGATGGAATCATTACTGAACAGGAGTTTACTGACTTAAAGAATCAGCTACTGTTTAAAAATAATTAAAACTTAAGGAGAGAAACAGAAATGAAAAAGTGGATTGCTGTGTTGAGTTTACTGGTAATGGTATGTTTGACAGCTTGCAGTGCTTCTCACTGCAAAGCAGGTGGATGTAATGATGATGTCTACAAAGATGGATACTGTGAATATCATTACACAGTAAACAATGCTAAAAATAATATTGATAAATTTGGAAAAGAAGTCTTTGACGCGCTGAAGTAACCACTTCTCTAAAATGAGGCTCCACCCGATAAGGATGGAGCCTCATTTTATGTCCCCTGATGAATAAATCTACATTAGAATTGGCTAACCAAGCAGTAGCAACAATTAACTTAAAAGGGAGTATCCAAAAGGAACAGCTTTTCAGCCCGGAGCAGCTGACCGAGATATTCCGCTGCTGCGCCGATTCCGTGGATGAGGACTTCTTTGAGCTTACGGATACGCAGGAAGAAATGATCCGCGGAATCCAGCAGCAGATCAGGGTGTGCGTACCGGATCTAAATGAGCGAATCCGACAGCAGGATGAAGCATTGGAACGAGCCTCGCAGGAGCAGACAATGTAATAGCAGTATGGCATGGGCCGGAGTTTTAGCAATAAGACTCCGGCCCTTTTTATTTTCAAAAAAGGAGTTTGATTTGCTTGACGCGATATTTTATGAAATTCACGCCCTTGTTCCCTGTGGAGGTGCAGATGATGACGCCACCCCGTCATCAGCCTCGCGGCAGCGGACGCATCCGCAGCAGCTTTCGCTACAGTGCCGACGATGTGCGCTGCAAAGACTGCACGAGATATGACAGCGGACATCCCTGTCACCTGAATGAATGCGTTTGTCTGGAGGAGCGCATCGAGGCCGGCGTGGTGGAGCTGAACACTCTGGCGCGGGAGTGCTTCGGCGGGACGATGTTCCGTCCGCTGCAAAGACGGCTGCGAGATGAGCTGAACCGGCAGCCCTTTCGCTTCTTCCTCGGTGACGCCCACAGAGAACGATGGACGCATTGGAAAAACCGCTGCTACGGTATGTCCGGGCGCAACGCGGCTGCGCTGTTTCTGCTTACCGCCGATGAGGAGCTTTGGCAAAGAGTCCTATGGCATTTCGACAGCAGCGGCTTCGACTTCTCCGCCATTCGCCTCTCCGGTATTCACCCGGAGCTGTACAGCATTTATCAGGCGGCGAAGACCATTTCCGTTGGCGGTGACAACATCGTGATAGAAGACCTTGCTTTTTCCGAGCTGGTCAGTGACAGGGCCTTTCGGCTCATCCTCGGAGCACTCCTGCTGTGCAGGTACGGCGAGGTGGTCTTAAATCTGGAAAGAAAAACGGAGGAGACAACATGATGAGCGCAGTTCTGAGTAATCCCGGCCACCCGAAATACGGTGTGGCAACGATTCCATTCCCCATTCCCCGTGACCAATACACATACTGTATGGACTTGTTGGAGGCGCTGGAAATCGGCGATACAGTCAAGGCGGACTGCAAGGTGGTGGAGTTTGACAGCGCCTACAACGTTCTCAAACGCATGGAGCAGTGTACAGTCAATGTGGAGGAACTGAACTACCTCGCCAAGCGGCTGGAAAGCTTCGACACCGGCGAGGCCGCGCAGTTTCAGGCAATGGCACACAAGCTGGAGCTTTTCGAGCTGAAGGATCTCATCAACCTGACCTTCTGCTGCCAGCAGGCCACGGTCATCACCGACTTTTCCGACCTCGCC
>OHTC01000444.1_pt1 | contig 21837 bp, 20 predicted proteins | sample 1578801 | NCBI WGS metagenome assembly OHTC01 (sample SAMEA3879556, study PRJEB24766) | human gut metagenome | biome: human-associated habitat; feature: feces | place: USA | collected 1985/1987 | reverse complement strand
CTTTGTACGATCATTTGACCGATAACCATTGCGAACGCCAAGAAGACATATACTAGCTTCAATTCTTCTTTGTCGACATATTGTTGAAATGATTCAAAACTCGGTCTGAATAAAAGCAGTGCCGCGCCGGCGGACAAAATCAAAGACAAGGGAAACCCCAATGTCCCATTTTTTCTCCACCAATCTGCGCTGTGATCCTTATAATACATATGTTACCTCAAATCCGAATATGTGCATGGCAGTAAATACCGTACATTATCGGTTTTGCCGAGCATACAATTTTGACAAAACATTGCCATATATTTATATTATCATTTTTCGTGCCCGATTGCAATATCGTTCCGAAACGGTACTGAACCAAAAGTTTGCGGACAAACTTGATTTATCGGAACAAGCGTGTTAAGAAATGCGGTTAATCGGCAGTGAATTGTCGGGAGGTTTCGGGAAAGGAAATGAGGACGAATAATCAAAGAGAGTCTTTGATTTCGCCTATGACTTTTTCGATTTTCTTTTTTGCAAGGTAAATTACGTTGTCGACTTTTTTTGAAGAAACGCCGATTTTTGCGGAGATGTCTTTGTAGGGAAGTCCCGCGAGATACAGACGGAAAATGCTGAAATCGGGTTCGCCGAGCAGGTTTTCGAGTGCGGAATACAGCCCCGCTTCGGACTCCTTTTCAATGAAAAGCGTTTCGGGTGAAGGCAGGGGAGAGGGGATGTCGGAAATGAGCGTGTCGCGGTCTTTCGCCGCCGCGTCGTCTATGCTCACGGCATTGAGGTCGGCGGAATTTTTCGCCGAACGGGAAGAACGGACGGCGTCGAAAATGCTGTTGCGCATACACACGGACGCGTACGTTTTGAAGGACGCGCCTTTTTCAGAGTTGTAGGAATGAACGGCTTCGAAAAGTCCGATAACGGCAATCTGGAACAGGTCGTCTCTTTCCGCTCCCGCCAGATAGTAGGAACGCGAAAACTTTTCGGCGAACGACCAGTATCTGCGGATAAGTTCGGTTTCGGCAGAGCGGTCGCCGTCAGCCGCGGCAAAAGCCAGTTCCTCGTCCGTGGGAGAGGAATTCGCGGTTGCAAAACCGCCTTCCGCCGTGACGTCGTCGAAATTGTCCGCGACGTGTTTTTCGTCTTTGCCGTCACTCATCAATGTCTTTGTCTTGCCGCCTCGTAAAGCACTACGCCTGCCGCCACGGAGGCGTTCAGACTGTTGATTTTTCCGAATTCGGGAATGGTCACCGTATCGTCGCAAAGTTCCTTGGTCAGGCGCTTTATTCCGTCGCCTTCGCTTCCTACGACGATTGCCGTGTTGTCCTTGAAATCTGCACATTTCGGGGGTTTACCGTCAAAAGCGCACGCATAAACCCACACATTGCGTTCTTTAAGTTCTCTTATCGTATCATTTATGTTGGTCACTTTTGCAACGAGCATATGTTCGGTTGCACCGCTTGCGACCTTGACTACGGTGTCGTTCACGCTTACGCTTCTGTGTTTGGGAATGACAATTCCGTGCGCGCCGAAACACTCCGCACTGCGGATAATCGCGCCGAGGTTGTGAGGGTCGGTTATGCCGTCGAGAAGAACAATCAGCAGTTTTTCTCCGCGTTCTTCGGCAAGGGCGATTATGTCGTCGACGGAGCAGTACTCGAAGTCGGTTATCTGCGCCGCAACGCCCTGATGGTTGCCGCCGCCCGCAAGCTGTTCCATTGCGCGGTGGTCGATGTAGCTCACGGGGATTTTTCTGTCTTTCGCAAGACCGAAAATCTGGCTGAGCTGCATATCGGGTTCGCCTTTGACAAGGTAGAGTTTTTCAACAGTTTTGCCCGAGCGGAATGCTTCGCGCACGGGGTTTCGTCCGTAAATTATCATTCTTCACTCCCTAACGTAAGGTCAAGAAACTTTTTCAGTCTTTCCGTGCGTCCCGTGAGATACAGATATCCCAGGACGGCTTCCAGCCCGCTGGCTTTGCGGTATTCGCCGCGTTCGGCGTGTTTTGCCGAGGTCTGAATATGACAGTTGCGCGCACGCCTGAAAATGTCGGCTTCCGTTTCGTCGAAAAGCGGAGTAATCGCGTTGCTGGACGCCGCTTGCGCGACTGCCGATACGTGTTTGGTCACTTCCTTGTGCAGTACTCCCGTTTTTCCCGAACTGCCGACGGTCACCGCCGTGCGTACGTACAACGACTGTACGGCGTCGCCGACGAACGCCAACGACATAGGGGGCAGGGCCAGTGCCTCTTTGTCCGATAACGGTTGCAACAAAGAAAATTCCGCGCGTGTGTAATACATACTTAAATCATACCATAGTTTACCGATATTGACAACATTCCGCACGCCGTATTATATTTAATCGGAGAGCAAGGGAGCCTTATGCAAAAAAGAAAACACACTTTTTCAATCGGTTGTCTGAAAACCGTCTTGCTTGTATCGCTGATGGCGGTGCTTCTCTGCGCGCTCACCGCGTGTTCGTTTTTCGGACTCGGCAACAAAGTTACTTCCGTAACCGTTACCGCGGGCGACGGACTTGACTATGCGGGCACGCCCGCCACCTATTTTGCAACTCTTTCCGAGCAATTCACCCTGAAAGCCACGCTCAACGCTTCGGCGCCTGCAAGAACCGTTATCGAATGGTATAAGACGGATGCGGACGGCAACGAAGTAAAAGTTGGCGGCGGCGCGGGCGTAAAAGAACTTGTTTATACGATAGACGACATATCCGCGGGGACGGTTTCTTTCTATGCAGTGGCGGACGGAGTTAAAAGCGGAGCGGTGACGGTCACCGTGCGATACGGCGAACTCGACCGTCTGAATATAGAAAGCGACACGCACAAAATTGTGAGCGGAGTTATTCGCCAGAACGCCGCGTCTACCCAATCCGTGGAACTTCACGCAGTTTACAACGACAATCTTTCGCCCGACAGCGTGGTAACATTGCAATGGTTTTGCAGGGAAAAAGGCTCTGCGGAATGGACGGAACTTTTCGCAACCGACGGCAGCGTGGTTTACACTCACGACGGAGCGGTCGCCGAGATAGAAATCAAAGCGGTTGCAATCTGCGGCGAAACAAGTATAAGCGCAACCGTAACTTTGTCGTACGTTGACGCATTCCTTGCCGTGACGTCCGTTGAAATAGAAACGGGAGCGCCCGCTACGGAAGAAAACGGGCAGTATTTCCTCATCAATGACGGGTCTGTCGCAAAATCAGTTACGCTTATCGCAAGCACATATCCCGACGGCACCGACCTTACGTCTCCCGTAGTCTGGCAGGTGCGCACGCAAAGCGGAACGCGGACTTTGAATACGCCCGAACGCGAAATCGAGTTTACGCCCGTGGCGGGCGAAAACTTCGTGACGGCAACCGTCGACGGAGTGACAAGTCTGCACGCGGCTATTATCTGTCTGTCCTCTTCCGAACGCGAAAGACGAGCCGAACAACTTGACGAAACCTTCATATGGCGCGGCGGCGTGCACAACTATTACATTTCCGACGCGACGGATTTGAACGCAGTGGTCAATTACATCATCTCGCAACATCAGACGGGCGACGCAAGCTACAAGGACTGGTATCTTGCGCCGTCGTCGTGGAAGACGGGCGGGATTGTCGAACAAACTTCCGAAACGTTCGGCGACATTATGCAACAGGCGATAAATTACAGCGACGAGTCGGGTTCGTTCTATTTCAGCTATTCCACGCAGGGCGTAAAAATGCTTGAGGACGGAACGTATTTCGGCGTTCCCACCGAGCCTTGCACGCTTGAATATACGGTAAACCAGTTGGACGGCGTAGTAACCTACAACGAAACGGAAGGCGCAAAGCGCACCGAACTTTACATCGACGGTGTCACACGCACCGCGCCGGTCACGGACAGCAATATGCTTTTCCGCGTCGTGGAGTGGGGATACAAGCCCGTTTTCGATTATTCGGCACAGTCGCAGGCGGCGCTTTCCATTTACAAAAAGGCAAGAGCGGTATTGCTTGAAATTATCGATTATTCTATGTCGGAACTCGACAAAGTCCGCGCAATTTACGAGTGGATTGTGACAAACGTCGATTACGATTACGGCGCGGCGGAGCAACCGCTCGACGCGGTGGAAACGCTGAAATACAACGCGTTTTATCTCGAAGGCGTGTTCAACGACGGCAGAGCGGTGTGCGACGGCAAATCAAAGGCGTTTTCGTTGCTTTGCGGCATGGAAGGAATAAAGGCTGTCAGAATAACGGGCGAAGCCACGTCGGGAGGGCAGACCGCGGGACACGCATGGAACAAAGTCCTCGTTGACGCGGACGGCGACCTCGACAAGGAGTGGTACGTTGTGGATACGACGTGGGGCGACGGTGCGCGTACTACGGACAACCCCTACGTTATCGAAGAACTTTTCACGTACGCATATCTCATTATAAGCGATGAAGACATTTCGTCCACGCACAAGGCGCGCTCGGAGTTCAACCCGTCCGCAACAACGGAGTTCGACGTGTTTGCGGCAACCGAACTTCCCGATAGCGGCGGAGTTACGCTGTACGTTGACGAAACAAACGACCTTGTGCGGTTGGTCGAGTATCTGGACAGCCGCAAGTACGAATGGGTGAACATAGAAGTCGACCCGTCCTTTGCGGCAACGGAAAGCGGACTGAGGCTGAAACTCGCGTCCGTTATGGCATTGAAACCTTACGACCTGCTGTCCGGCGGGATAAGAAACGTTTACTGGTTCAGAAGAATGTAGCGGATATTTTGCGACAAACAAAACAAGAGATAAATTCGAAACATAAAAAAACGGCGGATTCAACCGCCGTTTTCGTTATCCGCACAATGTGCGGAAACGTGTCACAGGAATTTTCTCAACGACTTGATGCACTTGTCGTAAGACTTGATGAGTTCGCGGGCAAATTCGGGAATATCGCCTTTGTGTGCCTGACATTCGTTCAGGCATTTCTGCATGGAAGTAACCCCCATCTGATAGCCTTCGATGAGCATTTCCGCGATGTGGGAAGAATCTCTGTTCATCATTGCCGAAAGGGACGCTCCCGCTTTCATCATGGTTTTGGAGAACTTGTTGCCTTCGGCTTCTTCGATTTCTTCTTCCGACAGTCCCTCGCGGGCTTTGTCGTAGTATGTTTTCATGAGGTCTCTTTGTTCCTGCATTACCTGTCGCAGGGATTCGTCAGAGACGTAGGGCAGGACGTTGTCGATTGCCTGCATACCCGTCGATGCGTTACGTATGGTTTCTTTGAGAATGTCTTTCATAATTTTTCCTCCGCGGTTATGGTGTGCGTTTTTCCGCCGATTATACGTTGCTCCCGAAGAACCCGAAAAGTGGACTTTCGGAGAGAGAATTTTACCACGTTGCTATACGAGGGAAAAGAGGGGTTGTTTTCCGTGTGGGGTAGGGTCAACCGAAGATTTTGTCGAGCAGTTCCTTGACCCAGGATTTGTACTGTATCTGTTCCGACCCGTTCGACGGAACGAAACACAACGGGGGAAACGCAACACACCACCAGTTGTCTCCGACGCCTTCGCCCAGTAGTACGAGAAGGGCGTCGTAATCGCCTTCGGGGAAAACGTAACCGTCGTACGTTCGTTCGGGGAAGTGTTCGCGTGACAGCACAACACGGGCTTTATAGTCATATCCGTTATTGTAAAGTACGTTTTGTGCAATATTCTGCAAATTGTCTTTTTCACGTGAGAGGGCGGCGAGCGCGTCCGATTTGTCCGAGCACCCGTCGAGTTTGTCCGTGAGATATGCAGTGACTGCGTCGCGGACTTTGAGTTTTACGGACTGGTCTTCTTCGCTGTTGCTGTTTGCGCGTATATGTATTCTGACCACGCTGTCGCCGATGTCGGAGGACTTCGGGAGAATTGCGCCGCCCAGGTCGTCGCAGGCACAGAGTACCACCGCCGTTACAAGAAGAAACAATGAAACAATGATTACGGAAATTCTTTTTTTCGTCATATCGACCTCGCAAAGATTGTTGCCCGAAAGGGCGCTGATTATACCCGTGGAACCTCGGCGTATAAAAGTTTTCTGCGGTTGCACACTAGGCCTGAGGTGAATATGAAAACGTCCTTTTTCAAAAAGTCAACGGCGATACTCGCCATAATTTTGCTGACGGTTGCGCTGGTCGCCGCCTGCATTGCCGCTACACAGTCTTCGCTTGCAGGTGACGACATTGCGTTTGCCGCAACCCTGAAACAGGGAAGTACGGGAAGCGACGTGCGCACTCTGCAACAGAAACTCAAAAGCTGGGGTTACTATTCGGGCAGTGTTGACGGAATATTCGGTTCGGGCACGAAAAGTGCTGTTCAGTATTTCCAGCGCACCAACGGGCTTACCGCCGACGGAATAGTCGGTTCCGCAACGGCCGCGGCGCTCGGTATGAACATCGGAAGTTCGTCTTCGGCGTCTTCTTCGTCGGCGGGCGTGCTCAAACAGGGCAGTTCCGGCGAAGCCGTCAAAACCCTGCAACAGAAACTCAAAAATTGGGGTTACTATTCGGGCAGTGTGGACGGAGTTTTCGGTTCGGGTACGAAGAGTGCAGTTATGTATTTTCAGCGTAACAACGGACTTACCGCCGACGGCGTAGTGGGCAGCCGTACCGCAGCCGCTCTCGGTATAACTCTTGGGGGGTCGTCCACGTCTTCGAACGGAACTTCTACTTCGTCCGACCTTACTTTGCTTGCACGCGTAGTCTACGGCGAAGCGCGCGGTGAGCCGTACACGGGACAGGTTGCCGTTGCGGCAGTGGTACTCAACCGCGTAAAAAGTTCGAGTTTCCCCAACACGATAGCGGGTGTTGTGTATCAGTCGGGCGCCTTTGACTGCGTTGCCGACGGACAGATAAATCTCACGCCCAACGATACGGCAATCAAAGCCGCACAGGATGCAATGAACGGCTGGGACCCCACGTACGGTTGTCTGTTCTACTACAACCCGAAAACGGCGACTTCCGCGTGGATGCTTTCCCGTCCCGTGAAACTTGTAATCGGAGACCACAATTTCTGTTAGGAGGATGACGGATATGTCAAAAGAGAAAGAATGCAAAACCGCCGCTAACGCGGCGCAGGAACAACCTTCCGTCGAGGGCGAAAACAAAACCGCTAAACGCGGCAAGAAAAAGAACAAAGTACGCACGGTAGTGGCGGTTACGGTTGTATCGCTTGCGGCGTCGGCGATTGCGGGACTGTCCGTTGCGCTGTATTTCAGTCAGGACATCAACAGAATGCAGGCGAACTATATGCGCGAAATGGAAGCCGTGTATTCGCGCAACTATTACGACCTGCTTGACAGTGCCAACAATCTCGACACGGAACTCAGCAAACTCAATGCAGCAAGCACGGTGGAAGCCCAGCGCGAAATACTCTACGACGTATGGAGCGCGGCGACCGCCGCGAGCACAGGATTGTCCGCGTTTCAGGGCGGCGAAGACGGGGTTATGAAAGCCACCAAATTCGTGGGACAGCTCGGCGACTATGCGCACTATCTTGCCAAGCGTATGGAAGACGGCGAACCTCTTTCGGCAGAGGAACGCCAGACCCTCGGCAAACTCCGTGAAATGGCGGGCGTACTCAAAGACGCCCTCCAAAGCACGGGTGAAAGCATAAATCGCGGCGAACTGTTTTTGGGTGACGGCGGAATTCTGGAAAGTTTTACGTCCTCTTTCGACGCTTTTGCGGAACCAAATCTCGATTATCCTCAGATGATATACGACGGACCGTTCTCCGACTCGCTCGACGACAGGGACTGCAAGGCTCTCGAGGGACTTGACAACATAGACAAGACCCTCGGAGCGGAACTTCTCGCCGATTACATTCCCGAGGCGCGCGACATAGCCTACTACGACCGCACGGAAGGGGACATAGTCACTCTGAACTATTCTTTCGCGGTGGACGGCGGCAGCGGCTTTGCGCAACTCTCCGAAAAGGGAGGATTGCTGGTGGCCTGCAACGTCGACTACGGCGTGGCCGCCACCGAGAACGGCTATCCGCAACATTGCGCCGCGGCGCTCAAATTTGCGGAAAACGCAGGCTACGACGATATGCGCGTGGTGTGGTGCTCGCTCTCTCAGGGCACCGTGTATGTCAACCTCGCCCCCGTACAGAACGGCGTGGTGCTTTACCCAGACCTGATTAAGGTCAAGGTGGACGAGACCAGGGGAGTGGTGACGGGGCTCGACGCGGCGCATTATGTGTTCAACCATACCGAGCGCGCATTGCCCGCCCCCGTCGTTTCCGTCGGGGAAGCGTCGGCCAAAGTGGTGCTTCCCGCCGTGTCCGGCGCTCAACTCTGCCTCATTCCACTCGAGGAGACCAAAGAGGTTCTCGCCTACGAATTCGAGTGTGAAAGCGGCGGAACGTATTACGTTTACATCGACGCGATGACGGGAGAGGAAGCGGATATTCTGTACGTCATAGACAGCGACCAGGGCAGGGTTACCGCCTGAGACGGCTCTTCGGTGCCGAATTTTTCGGAGGTTTTGCGGGTGCGGAGGACGCCCGCTTTCCTTTTGAAAGAAAGTAAAGCAAACGATATGTTTTTGACCCAAAAACAATGTTTACAAAGAAAAATCCGCGATTAAACAGCGAATTGGGTGGGTTATGGCAAAAGCCCTGCTCCTTTGCTCAATGCTCGGATACCAGCGTGTGATACTGTTTCGGAGTTATACCGTATTCGTTTTTGAAAGCGCGGAAAAAGTGCGAATAGTCGTTGAAGCCGCTTCGGCGGCACACCTCAACTATGGGCAGTTCGCTCTCGATGAGTTTCTTGGAGAGCAACAGTCTTTTTTTGAGAATAAAGCGGTGCAGGGTGGTGTTGGTCTCTTTCTTGAACAGGCGGGCTAGATAGAATTTGTTGAGGAAGACCCTTTCCGCCACGCTGTCGAGAGACAGGTCTTCGGTGATATGCGCGTCGATGTAATCGATGACTTCGGATACGGTGACGTTGGAATTGGCGCGCTCGCGCGGCTCGCCGTCCTCTCCGATAGCGCCGCGAAGACGCCGCGCGAGGGTGAGAAGTACCTCGCGTATTATTATTTCACACTCCACGTCGTCGCCGTATTCCAGCCGCGATTGTTTGTCGTAAAGGTCGAAGAGTTGAGCCTCCACGCGTGCGGAGACCTCTTTGTCGCGGAGCAGAAAGTCCTTGCGGCGCGCGCAGGCGGCGAAGCATTCGGCAAGGTCCGTTGCCGATGTGGAGAGGCGTTTTACGTATCGGGGGTTGAGCCACAGCACTATGCGTTCGTAAGTCGCGCGGCTGTCGTCGATGTCGAGTTGGTGCAGATTATCGGGCGAAATGAGCAGAATATCGCCCGTGCGCAGGCGGTAGTGCCCGTTTTCGATGATGTAACTTGCGTCTCCCGCGATGAAGAAATAAAGTTCGAAAAAATCGTGGCTGTGCAAACTGACGGAGGAAAAATCCTTGTCGCTGTAGTAGTTTATCTCGTAATTGCGGTTCGTCATCAACTGCGACGAACTCCATTTTGAGACGGCGCCCGCCTCGCGCATACGCACTCCTCCGTGCACGCACAGGTTTATTATACTCAATATGTTAGAACAATAAGTCAATTTTTGCAAGTATTTTGTCAAAAACGGCAATTTACTTGCAAAAAACTGAGGTGTAAAATTATTCGCAAGAGGGGATTATGAACGCTTTTATGTCCGACGGTTATCTCATCACGAACCCGACTGCGGAAAGGCTTTATTCCGCCGTCAGGGACCTTCCGATTTTCGACTATCATTGTCATCTCGTGCCCGAGGAAATATATTCCGACCGCAAGTTTTTCAACCTTACGGAACTTTGGCTTGCCGCCGACCACTACAAGTGGCGCGTGATGAGGCAGGCCGGCGTGCCCGAAAGACTGGTGACGGGCGACGCCCCCGCGCGCGAAAAGTTCGACGCGTTTGCCGCCGCGTTGCCCGAATTCGTGGGCAATCCCGTTTATCATTGGGCACATCTGGAACTGAAAAAATATTTCGGAATAGTCAAGCCCCTTTCGCCCGCAACCGCCGACGAAATATGGAGCGAAACCGAACGCGCGATGGCGGACGGCTCTTTTTCGGCGCGGCGTCTCATTGAAGGCTCGGGAGTCAAAGCGGTGGTCACCACCGACGACCCCGCCGACAACCTTTCTTTCCACGAAAAACTGGCGGGGGAGAACCTGCCTTTTGCCGTGCTTCCCTGTTTCCGCCCTGACAAAGCGATAAACATCGAAAAGGACGGCTTTGCCGAATACCTTTCCGCGCTCGGCAAAGTCTGTGGCAGAAATATCGCAACGCTCTCCGACGTAATCGCGGCGCTTGCCGACAGACTCGATTATTTCGTTGCGCACGGCGCGCCCGCCGCGGACCTTTCTTTCAAGAACTTTGCGGGCACGGGAGACGTTGCCGCCGCGGAAAGGGCCCTTGCCAAGCGTCTTGTCGGCAAGGTTCCCGACGAGCGGGAATGCGCCGAATATTCCTTTGCAGTCACCAAGGAACTTGCAAAACTTTTCCGCGAGCGCGACGTCGTTATGCAGATACACACGGGCGTTCTCCGCAATCAGAACGGCAGGCGGTTCGAGGCTATAGGGGCGGACTGCGGTATCGACAGCGTGGGCGACGCGCTCGACATCGAGGCGGCAGGCAGGCTGTTCGACGCCGTGGAGAGAGAGGGCGGTATGCCGCGCACGATTGTATATACCCTCAACGCTCCGTCGTATTATCCTCTCGCCACTATGCTCGGCAATTTCGCGGGAGAGAGCCGCGGCAAACTTCAACTGGGCGCCGCGTGGTGGTTTATGGACCACCGCGACGGAATAAGGGAACAACTCAAAATATTCGCGTCCACGGGCGGACTCGGGTATTTCAACGGTATGCTCACCGATTCCCGCAGTTTCGTTTCGTATGCCCGTCACGACTATTTCAGGAGAATACTGTGTTCCGTGCTCGGCGAGTGGGCGGAAGCAGGCGAGTGCCCCGCAGACGAAACCCTTGTCGGAATCGCGCGCAACATTTGTTATTTAAACGCCGAAAAATTCTTTGCGGCAGGAGGTAACGCCAGATGAAAATGACTTTCCGCTGGTACGGCGAGGGCGACAGAATTCCCCTCGACTACATCAGGCAGATTCCCAATATGTACAGCGTCGTTACGGCGGTGTACGACGTGCCCGTCGGCGAGGTGTGGAGCGAGGAGAGTATTCTCGCGCTCAAAAACGCCGCCGAATCTCACGGGCTGAAAATGGAAGTTATCGAGAGCGTGCCCGTGCACGAGGACATCAAACTCGGTCTTCCCACCCGCGACAGATACATTGACGCGTACATAGAGAATATCAGACGCCTCGGCAAGGCGGGCGTGAAATGCATCTGCTACAACTTTATGCCCGTGTTCGACTGGACGCGCACGCAACTGGACAAGGTTGCGGAGGACGGCTCCAACAGCCTCGTGTATTATGCCGACCAACTGGCGAAAATGGACCCCCTCAACGGGGAACTTTCCTTGCCGGGCTGGGACAGCAGTTATCGCAAAGAGGATTTGAAGAATCTGTTTGAGCAGTATAAAGCCGTCGATGAGGAAAAATTGTTTGAAAATCTCGGTTATTTCCTCTCGCGGATAATACCCGTGGCGGAGGAGTGCGACGTCAGAATGGCGATACACCCCGACGACCCGCCGTGGGGCATTTTCGGACTGCCGCGCATAATCACCTGCGAGAAGAACATCGACCGTTTCCTTAAACTGGTCGACAGCCCCTACAACGGGCTTACCCTGTGCACGGGCTCGTTGGGTGCCGACGGCAAGAACGACGTTGTCGCGCTCGTGAGGAAATATGCGGCAATGGGCAGGATACACTTTATGCATATACGCAACATCAGGCTGGTTGAGGGCGGTTTCGAGGAAACGGCGCACGACCAGAGTTGCGGTTCTCTCGACATTCTCGGCATAATCGAGGCGCTCAGCGATTGCGATTACGACGGCTATGTGCGCCCCGACCACGGCAGAATGATATGGGGCGAGACGGGCAAACCGGGATACGGGCTTTTCGACCGTGCGCTCGGAGCAAGTTACATAAACGGCGTGTGGGAGACTTTTCGGCGCGTCAAGCAACGCACCGAATGACGGCGGAGCACGGATAGCGGTCGCAAACGACCGGCGACGGCGACAACGTAAACGTAAAGGAGAAATTTTATGGGCAAGAAATTCCAAATCGAACTCGGCGGCAAGACCGTGGTAATAACGGGAGCGGGCGGCGTGATTTGCGGGGCAATAGCGCGCGAACTCGCTTCGTCGGGCGCCAATCTTGCGCTTCTCGACCTCAACGAGGAAGCGGCGGCGGCAGTGGCGGCGGACATAAACTCTGCGGGCGGCAAAGCCAAAGCGTACAAATGCAACGTGCTCGACAAGTCAAGTCTGCTTGCCGTGCGCGACGCCGTGGAAAAGGATTTCGGGCTGTGCGACATTCTCGTCAACGGAGCGGGCGGCAACAATCCCCGCGCCACCACCGACAACGAATTCTGTCTGCCCGACGTCAAGGTTGGCAAGGATTTCTTTGCCCTTGAGGACGGCGGCGTAAGATTCGTTTTTGAACTGAATTTTATCGGCACGTTCCTGCCCACGCAGGTTTTCGTGGAAAAAATGGTCGGGCGAAAAGGGTGTTCCGTGCTCAACATATCCTCTATGAACGCCTACACTCCGCTCACCAAGATTCCCGCTTACAGCGCGGCGAAAGCGGGCATAAGCAATTTCACCGAATGGCTCGCCGTGCATTTCGCGCCCGCAGGAATACGCGTCAACGCGATTGCCCCCGGATTTTTCGTGACGAATCAGAACCGCGCGCTTCTCTTCGACAAGGACGGCGCTCCCACCGCGCGCACGGACAAGATTCTCCGCGCCACGCCAATGGGGCGTTTCGGCGAAGTGTCCGAGATTATGGGTGCGGTCAAACTGCTGCTCAACGACGAGGAAGCCTCGTTCATCACGGGTGTTGTGGTGCCCATTGACGGCGGTTTCAACGCATACAGCGGAGTCTGAGCGCGGACGGAGGAAGATATGGATTACTCTTTTCTCGAAAGCAACAGGGTAGTGCCCGTCGTGGTGCTCAAGAAGACCGAGGATACCGTCCCCACCCTGTCAGCCCTGAAGCGGGGCGGGATAAACGCGGCGGAAATAACTTTCCGCACGGAATGCGCCGCCGAAGCCATTGCGCTCGCGGTGAGGGAATTTCCCGATATGCTCATAGGAGCGGGCACCGTCACGGACGCCGCACAATGCGAAAAAGCGTATGAGGCAGGCGCGAAATTCATAGTGTCGCCGGGTTTTTCCCCCGCGGTTGCCGAAGTGTGCGCGAAATACGGTCTGCCTTACCTTGCCGGTGTGGTCACGCCCACGGAAATTATGGCGGCGAAGGCTTGCGGGCTGACCGTGCTCAAGTTTTTCCCCGCCGGCGTGTACGGCGGCGTGAAAGCACTAAAGGCGTTGTCCGCGGCTTTCCCCGACCTTCGGTTCGTGCCCACGGGCGGGGTTGACGAAAAGAATCTTGCGGAGTTCCTCGCCCTTCCCTGCGTTGCGGCGGTGGGCGGAAGTTTTATGTTCAAGGAAGGTATCGACGGTATAGAAAGGCTGTCGAGACTTGCGGTCGAAATCGCGGAGGAAAACAAATGAGAGTCGTAACTTTCGGTGAAATAATGCTGAGACTTGCCCCCGAGGGCTATCTGCGTTTTTTGCAGGAACCCCGTTTTCAGGCCACTTTCGGCGGCGGCGAAGCCAACGTCGCCGTGTCTCTTGCAGGATTCGGCGCGGACGCGGCGTTCGTCACCAAACTTCCCGCCAACGATATAGCCGAGGCTTGCGTAAGAGAATTGCGCGGGCTCGGCGTAGATGTGACGGGTATAGTGCGCGGCGGCGGCAGAATGGGCATTTATTATCTGGAAAAAGGCGCGTCCGTCCAAGGTTATTTACGACAGGGCGCATTCGGCGATTTCGGAAGCCGCGCGCGGCGATTTCGACTGGGACGCAGTATTTGACGGGGCGGACTGGTTCCATTTCTCCGGCATAACCCCCGCCCTTTCCGAGAGTGCGGCGGAGATAACCCTCGACGCCGTGCAGGCGGCAAAACGTGCCCGCGTCACCGTGTCGTGCGACCTCAACTACAGAAAGAACCTTTGGAGCCCCGCCCGTGCCTGTGAGGTTATGACGGCGCTTATGCCTTACGTCGACGTGTGTATCGGCAACGAGGAAGACGCCGAAAAGGTGTTCGGAATCAAGCCCGACGGCAACAACGTGACGGGCGGCAAACTCAACAAAGCGGGCTACGAGCAGGTTGCGGCGCGTCTCACCGAAAAATTCGGTTTCGAGAAAGTCGCCTGCACGCTTCGTGAAAGCATATCCGCTTCGGACAACAACTGGGGCGCGATGATATACTCGGACGGCGCCGCCTTCTATTCCCGCAGTTATCCCGTGCACATTGTCGACAGGGTGGGCGGCGGCGACAGTTTCTCCGCAGGGCTTATTTACGCGCTGGGAGAAGGAATGGAGGATAAGGACGCGCTCGAATTCGCGGTGGCGGCGAGTGCGCTCAAACATACGGTCGAAGGCGACTTCAACAGAGTGACGGCGGAAGAGGTCAAGCGTCTTGCGGGCGGCGACGCCAGCGGCAGGGTGCAAAGATAATCCGCCGATTCCGCCTGCGGGCGACCGAAGGCGGCGAGAGGAGTCGATATGAAAAAAACTCTTTTCAATGACGGTTGGGCTTTTTTCAAGGGCGTGGATTCGCCCGCCAAGGCAGCGGGCGCAGTCTGCGAGAGCGTGAACCTTCCGCATACGTGGAACAACCTCGACGGACAGGACGGCGGCGGCGATTATCTGCGTTGCGCCTGTCTTTATGTCAGGAAAATTGCCGTGCAAAAGACGGCGGGCAGGGTGTACTACCTTGAGTTCAAGGGCGTCAACAGCATTGCCGAGGTGTACGTCAACGGTTCCAAGGTTGCAAGACACGAGGGCGGTTTCGGCACTTTCCGCGTCAACGTCACGGAAGCGCTTGCGGACGGCGAGAACGAAATCGCGGTGGTTGCGGACAATTCCCCCAACGATTACGTCTATCCTCAGAGTGCGGATTTCACTTTCTTCGGCGGTATATACCGCGACGTATATCTCATCGAGGCGGGCGAAAGCAGATTCGACCTGGACTATTTCGGCGGCAGCGGGGTTGCAATCGTATCCGTGCCGCAGGGCGACGGTTCGGCGAACGTAGACGTGCGGGCGTTTGTCACCAGTCCCGCGGACGGGCAGAAAGTGCTCGTGCGACTGTGTTTTGCGGGCAAGGAAATTGCCGCGCGGGAAGTTGCCGCGGCGGAGAAATGCCAGGTTTCGTTCACCCTTCCCGAGGCTCACCTCTGGGAGGGCAGAAAGAACCCCGCATTGTACACGGCGGTCGTGTCTCTCGTCAAAGACGGCGAGGTGCTTGACGAAAGGGTAACGGAATTCGGCATAAGAACCGTTGCCGTCGACAAGGACGGGTTTATGCTCAACGGAAAGAGATATCCTCTCCGCGGAGTCTGCCGTCATCAGGACAGGCAGGACAAGGGTTGGGCGATTTCGATGAAAGAGCACGAGGAAGACGCCGCTCTCATTTACGAAGTGGGCGCAAACACCGTGCGCCTCGCTCACTATCAGCAGGACGAGAGGTTCTATTCCCTGTGCGACCGACTCGGCATAGTCGTGTGGGCGGAGATACCCTACATTTCGGCGCACCTGGAAAACGGCGACGCAAACGCCGAAAGTCAACTCAGGGAACTGGTGGTGCAGAATTTCAACCACCCGAGCATTGCGGTGTGGGGACTCAGCAACGAGATAACCATAGGCGGCGAAAAACCCGAAATAATCGCGTTGCATAAGAGGTTGAACGATATTGCCCACAGCCTCGACCCCACGCGTCTGACGACGGTTGCCAACGTCACTATGCTGGACCCCGCGTCCGAATTGACGGGGATAACCGACACGATGTCCTACAACCATTATTTCGGCTGGTATATGGGCACGGTCGATGACAACGCCAAGTGGTTTGACGATTTCCGCGCGAAGTATCCCGACCGCTCCGTCGGTATTTCCGAGTACGGGTGCGAGGCGGTGCTTACGCTTCATTCCGCCGACCCGAAGCAGGGCGACTATTCCGAAGAGTATCAGGCGTACTATCACGAGAACCTGCTCAGAATTATAGAAGAGCGTCCTTATCTGTGGGCGACGCATTTGTGGAATATGTTCGATTTCGCCGTGGACGGCAGGAACGAGGGTGGCGTCAGCGGGCGCAACAACAAAGGTCTCGTCACCTACGACCGCAAGACGAAAAAGGATTCTTTCTACCTCTACAAGGCCGCCTGGTCGGACGAACCGTTTGTGCATATAACGTCGAAACGATATGTTAAACGTGCCGAAAAGAACATTAAAGTTAAGGTTTATTCCAATCAGAAGAAAGTGGCTCTGTTCGTGAACGGCAAAAAACTTGCCGAATCCGAGGGCAGGCGCGTGTTCGAATTCGACGTGCCGCTCCGTCTTGTCGGCGCCACGAGAGTGGAGGCAGTAGCGGGCGATTGTCGTGACAGCGCGGAATTCGTACGTGTGCTTAAACCGTGCAAGGACTATTCGCTTCCGCCCGAGAGTACCGAGGTCGTCAACTGGTTCGAGAAAGACGGCGTGCGCTACGAATTCGAATATCCCGAAGGCAGGTTTTCCGTCAAAGACAAGATAGGCGACATAATCGCCACGGAGGAAGGCGAAGCGCTGATAATGCGCCTCGCGGAAAAGGCCATCGAGGAAATGAAAGCGCGCGGCAAAGAACTTCCGTTCAAACTGAGCAAAGGTCTGCTCCGTCTGGTAAGCGGTATGACCGTGGAGAGTATCGCCGCGAAAGCGGGCGGTGTGCCTGCGGAGTATCTTTACAACGTCAATGAGGAACTCAACAAAATAGAAAAGAAATGAGGCGGGTTTCCCCCGTCGTCTCGGAGGCAAAATGTTGAGAGTTGCTGTGATAGGTGTGGGAAGAATGGGGCGCATTCACGCGCGCAACCTTTACGTCGGCAAGGTGCGCGGCGCGCGGCTTGCCGCCGTGTGCGACACCGACCCCGCCGTGCTGCAATATGCGGCAAATCGGTTCCCCAAAGCGGAGAGATTCGACAGCGTGGACAAACTGATTGCCGTGGGCAAGGTCGACGCGGTCATAGTCGCCACTCCGCATTACGCGCACCCCGACATAGCGGTAGCCTGCATAAACGCCGGATTGCACACTCTTGTGGAGAAACCGCTTGCGGTCACCGCTTCGGAAGCGAAGAGAGTAATCGCGGCGGCGGAAGCCCGTCCCGAACTTACCGTTGCGGTGATGTTCAATCAGCGCACCAATCCTCTTTACGTCAGGGCGCGGGAACTGGTCCGCGGCGGTGCGTTAGGAGACGTGCAACGGGCGAGTTACATCATCACCGACTGGTACCGTTCACAGGCGTATTACGACCAGGGCGGCTGGCGCGCGACGTTGGACGGAGAAGGGGGCGGAACGCTCATCAACCAGTGCATACATCAGTTGGACCTCATAGGCTGGATTCTCGGTGCGCCCGAGGCGGTCGACGTCAGAATGTGCACGAAAAATCGCGATATAACGACGGAGAACGACGTCACGGCATTGTTCGATTACGGAGACGGAGTGTATCTTTCGTTTGCGGCGAGCACGCACGAACTGCGCGGTATAAACAGGCTGGAAATCGCCTGCACCAAGGGGCGTATCGTCGTTGACGGACTGCGAATGAAGGTTTACACATACCCCAAGAGCGAGCAGCAGGTCAACGCAGAGACCAAATCGGGCTACGGTTTCGTGACCCGCAGGGTAAAGCGGTATTCTCACGTCGTCGGTTTCGGTGTGGGATTCCTGCGCGGCGGACAGCAACTCAACATTGTCCGCAATTTCGCGGGAGCGATACTGCGCGGCGAGAAACTGATTTCGCCCGTGAGCGACGGTCTTGCCGCTGTGGAACTTATAAATGCTATGTACCTTTCGGGGTGGAGCGGAGCGCGGCAATCCGTTCCCGTTCCCGAAAAAATTTACGACGAAACTCTCGCCCTGAAGAGGGCGGAAGAAAGAGCGAAGGCGGAGAAATGAGCGCTTCGCGATAAAACGAAAACAAAATACTCGAAAAACGGGGGTAACAATGAAAAAAGTCAGATACGGTATCGTCGGAATCGGCAAGCAAGGCACCTTCTACACCAAGATGTTTACCAAACTCGGGTTTCTTCTGCCCGGGGCGGAACTCACCGCCGTGTGTGACATTTCCGAGGACAGGAGAGCGTACGCCGAGAAAAATCTCAAGGGCGTCAAGGTGTTTTCCGATTACAACGAAATGTTTGCTTCGGGGCTCATCGACGTGGCAATGGTGGTCACGCCGCATTATTTCCATCCCGAAATAGCCTGCGCCGCGTTCAAGGCGGGGCTCAACGTGTTGTGCGATAAGCCGGCGGGCGTTTACACCAAGCAGGTGCGCGAGATGAACGCCGAGGCGGACAAACATCCCGACCTGCTGTTCGGAATGATGTTCAATCAGCGCACCAACCCCAAATACATAAAAGCCAAGGAAATCATCGAAAGCGGCAAACTGGGCGAACTCAAGCGCATAGTGTGGATTATCACCAACTGGTACCGCCCGCGCGCCTATTACGCTCAGGGTGGCTGGAGAGGCACCTGGTGGGGAGAGGGCGGCGGCGTGTTGCTCAATCAGTGCCCTCACCAACTCGACCTTTTCACGTGGCTTGCGGGGCTTCCCGAATCCGTCACCGCGACTCTTGCAACCAGAGGACGCGACATCAACGTGGAGAACGACGTCACGGCGTACTGCAAGTTCAAGAACGGCGCCACGGGAGTATTCATCACTTCCACGCACGACGCCCCCGGCACCAACCGTCTCGAAATCACGGGTGACGGCGGCAAAATCGTTATCGAGAACGGCAAACTCGTTTTCACCGAGAACAAGACGCCCGAACCCGAATTCAGCCGCGTGAACGAAGTCTTTATGGGCAAGCCCAAGACCAGGAAACACGTCTATCGCGGCATAGGCGAGTATCTGGCGATTTTCAAACGTCCTTTCCAACACCTCGGTATAATTCGCAACTACACCGATTATCTCCTCGGCAAGACGGACAAGTTCATCGCACCGGGCAGAGAGGGCATAACCGGACTGACGTTCTCCAACGCGATACACCTCGCGGGCTGGACGGGAAAAGAGGTCAGACTTCCTCTCGACGAAGAGCAGTTCATAGCCGAACTGGAAAAACGCAAAGAGGAAGAAAAGGCGAGCAGCAAGAAATAACCGTTCGGCGCTTGCACGTACGGAAGGGACGGGCGCAGCCCGTCGCGAGGTGATTATGAAAATAGGCGCGCAACTCTTTTCACTCCGCAGATATCTCAAGGATGAGGCGGGTTACCGTCGTGTGTTTGCCGCAGTCAGAGATATGGGCGCGGAGGTGGTGCAACTGTCGGCGGCGGGAGGTAATCTCGCCGTGAACAGCGGGCAGATTGCCGCGGTTTCCGCCGAATACGGCTTGCCCGTGTGCGTAACCCATTCGCCTGTTGCGAGAATAAAGGACGACCTTGCGCGGCTTGCCGAGGAACACCTGCAGTTCGGTTGCCGAAGCATAGGAATCGGAATGATGCCCAAGGAGTACAGGACGGGCAGGGCGGACGACGTAAGGCGTTTTGCGGACTTCCTCAACGTAACTTCCGAAAAACTGCGGCAGTACGGAATGAGCGTCGCCTACCACAATCACGGATTCGAGTTCAAGCCGACGGACGGGGGCAGACCCTACGACATACTTATCTCCGAGACGGATACCGCCGTGAAGTTTATACCCGATACGTTCTGGATTAAGGCGGCGGGTTGCGACATTTCGGAGTATCTGGCAAGGTTGAACGGCAGGGTGGAAACCGTGCATTTCAAGGATTACGGAAGAATTTTCGGATTGCCGATTTTCCGCGCGGTGGGCAAGGGCGACATCGATTTTGCCGCGGTGACGAAAGAGTGCGAGGCAATCGGAGCGCGGTACGCAGTAGCCGAACTGGACGTCTCGCCCTCCCCGCTCAAGAGTATGGAGTTCTCGCTCGAGACAATGAAACGCATACGCGGAGAAATGGCGGACGACTGACCGCGGAACGGTCTGCACTCAATCGCAAATTAACAAAAAGACGCGTTTAACGCGTCTTTTTTGCTATTTGAAACAGGGATTTTGTCGACCAGGCTGGTTTGTATTCCTTTGTGTCACAGCCCGATTCTGGTGGCTTTTACCGTGCCGTCGAGAATGTTTTTTATCGAATGTCGGCTGCTAGCGATTATGACGGTTGTGCCGTTTTGCAAGGGCTCCTTGACGTATTCGAGTTTTGCCCACGCACCCGCGGAACCCTTGCGTGAAGTGCCGCGGCAATGGGACTGCAGTTCCTCGACGTTGGCAATCAGTTCGTAAACGTCCTTGCCCGACACGCGCTCGACAAGCGAGGAACTGTCGTCGGGATTGAGATAGATACCGTCGGTGGAAGTGAGTATAAGAAGTGTTTTGCACTTGACGAGGCAGGCAATCTGGCTTGCGGTCTCGTCGTTGTCCACGCATTCGATTGCCTTTCCGCGTTTTTCGCGCAGGCTGAAAATCTCGTGTTTACGGTTTTCCTCGTCACTGACGGGGTCGTTGTAGTTGACAATGGGAATGGCGTTCTGCCCGGGGCAGCGCAGCAGCATATCCAGCAAATGCTGACGCTTTTCGGGGTCGTTGAAGTGGTGGTGCTCGACGAGTATCTGTCTGACGCTGAAACGGCTGTCGATAAACTGACGGTAGGTTTGCATAAGAATGGACTGCCCCTGGGCGGAGTAGTCCGTCTTGTTTTCCTCGTCTGAACCGTGCAGTTCCCGTCCCGTGCGCTTGATAAAATCGAGCCTGCCGATTTCGGTGGCGCCGGAGGTCACCCAGATATAGCCGGGGCGCAGTTCGCGCGAAAGACGCGCGATGATGTTGTAGTTCATTTCCTGATACTCGCGGTCGATGAGCGCCATAGAGCCTATCTTGCCTACGAGTTCGATGTCGAAAGTTGCCATTTCCGTTCTCCTGTGAGAGTAAGGACAGTATAACACGCCGAGCGGCGCAAGCAAACAAGTTTTCTGTTTTCGTGTAAATTCGGCGCCCGTCACCGCTGCTCAAACGAAAAGGTGCGCCCGAAAGCGCACCTTTTGTTTTGAGTTTTCCGTCAGACCGAAAACCGAATGCGGTTTGTATTAGACACCGGGTTTCCAGTTGGATTCCGCCTTGCGGGCGTAGAACGCACGTTTTGCCGCCGCGTCTTTCTCGTTCTTCTCGAAGAGAACCTTCGCGGAGTCGGGATTGATTTTGGCAAGAGAGGCGTAACGCACTTCGCCCATAAGGAAGGACTGATAATCTTCCGTGGGAGCCTTGCTGTCGAGGGAGAAGGGGTTCTTCTCGGTGTCGGCGAGCGCGGGGTTGTAGCGGAAGAGGAGCCAGTAACCCGTGTCGACGGCTTTCTTCATCTCGAGTTGAGACTTGGTCATATTGATGCCGTGGTTGATGCAGGGGGCGTAAGCGATGATGATGGAAGGACCGTGATAGGCTTCCGCTTCGGCGAACGCTTTGACGACCTGATTCATATCCGCGCCCATAGAGACCTGCGCGACGTACACATAGCCGTAGTCCATTGCGAGCAGGGCAAGGTCTTTCTTCTTGGTGCGTTTGCCGGTCGCGGCGAATTTGGCGATTGCGCCCGTGGGGGTGGACTTGGAGGCCTGACCGCCGGTGTTGGAGTACACTTCGGTGTCGAGGACGAGGATGTTGACGTCTTCGC
>OHTC01000435.1_pt1 | contig 22123 bp, 16 predicted proteins | sample 1578801 | NCBI WGS metagenome assembly OHTC01 (sample SAMEA3879556, study PRJEB24766) | human gut metagenome | biome: human-associated habitat; feature: feces | place: USA | collected 1985/1987 | reverse complement strand
CCCCCCTGCCGCTCGATCCCCGGCGCCTGCGGCGGGTAGCCGTCATCGGTCCCAACGCCGACAACATCTACAACCAGTTAGGGGATTATACGGCCCAGCAGACAGCGGCGAACACCGTCCGGGACGGGCTGGAAAAACTGCTGGGGCGCGACCGCGTCGTCTACAGCCGCGGCTGTACGGTGCGCGGCGGCGATCGGTCGGAAATCGCGGCGGCCGTCTCCGCGGCCCGCGGCACAGATGCGGCGGTCGTGGTCATCGGCGGATCGAGCGCCCGCGACTTCGACACGGAATTCCTGCAAACGGGCGCGGCCAAAGCCGCGCACGACGAGGTGCGCGACATGGAGTGCGGCGAAGGTTTCGACCGAGCGACGCTCGCGCTGCTCGGAGAACAGGAAGAGCTGCTGCGGCGCATAAAGGCGACGGGAACGCCGCTTATCGTGGTCTGCATCGCAGGCCGTCCGCTCGACCTGCGCAGGGCCTCCGAACAGGCCGACGCCCTGCTGATGGCGTGGTATCCGGGCGCACGGGGCGGCGACGCCGTCGCCGAGACGATCCTCGGACGCAACAATCCCGCGGGCCGTCTGCCCATCACCATTCCCCGCGCCGAAGGGCAAATTCCCGTCTACTACAACAAAAAACGCCCTGCGAACCACGACTACACCGATCTCACGGCCGCGCCGCTCTATCCGTTCGGTTACGGGCTGAGTTACTCGACATTCGAATACGGCAGCCTCGAAGCGCGGCAGAGCGGCGACAACGTCCTCGAAGTCAGCTGCCGCATACGCAACACCTCGGACCGCGAAGGCGACGAAGTCGTACAGCTCTACATCTCGGACATGGTCGCCTCGACGGTACGCCCGCCCAGACAGCTCGGCGGCTTCCGGCGCATCCGGCTCGCACCGGGCGAACAGCGGCAGGTAAGCTTTACGCTCGGAGACGAAGCGCTGGCGCTTATCGACCCGCAGGGCCGCCGCGTGGTGGAAAAGGGCGACTTCGTCATCGCCGTCGGCTCGTCGTCGCAAGATATCCGCCTGCAAACAACCGTAACACTCGAATAACGTCATGAAACACTTTGCATACCTGCTTCCGGTCTGCTGCCTGCTCTTCGCGGCCTGCCGGAAAGACTCCCCCGCCACCGAAATCATCCCGACGCCCCGCTCCGTAAAGGCCGGACAGGGAACGTTCGACCTCGGCGGCGGCATCCGCATCGCCCCGGCCGACCCGCTGCTCCGCCCGGCGGCCGACTACCTCGCACAACTGCTCCGGGAGGAAGACGTCGCGGCGGCTCAGGACGCCGGGAACGCCAATCTTTCGCTCGAACTCGATCCCCGGCTGCCGCAGCAGGGCTACACCCTGAAAATCACCCCGGCGCGGATCGAACTGCGCGGCGGCTCCTGCGAGGGCGTCGTTTCGGCGGCGGCATCGCTGCGCCAGCTCCTGTGGAGCGGAAAGGGATCGCTGCCGGCGCTCGAAATCGACGACGCCCCGCGCTTCGCATGGCGCGGCTTCATGCTCGACGTCGCGCGCCACTTCTTCACCAAGGAGGAGGTCATGTCGCTGACGGACCGGCTGGCCTGCTACAAGTTCAACCGCCTGCACCTGCACCTGACCGACGACCAAGGGTGGCGGATCGAAATCAAACGCTACCCGCTCCTGACCCGGCGCGGGGCATGGCGCACTCCGAACAAACACGACAGCGTCTGCCTGCGGCGCGCGGCCGACGAGCGCGACCCGAAATTTCTCCTCCCGGCAAAAAACATACGCCGCGAACAGGGCGAAATCCGCTACGGAGGTTACTACACGCAGGACGACATCCGCGAGATAGTCGCTTACGCGGCACAACGCGGCATCGAGGTCATTCCCGAAATCGACCTGCCGGGGCACTCGCTGGCGGCCATCGGCTGTTATCCGCAGCTGGCGTGCGACGGCCGCGGCGGGTGGGGCAAACACTTTTCGACACCGCTCTGCATCGGCCGCGACAGCACGATCGCCTTCTGCAAAAACGTGCTGACAGAGCTGTTCGATCTCTTTCCGTCGCAATACGTACATATCGGAGGCGACGAAGTGGAGCGCACGCCGTGGGAGACGTGCCCGGACTGCCAGCGGCGCATCCGGGCCGAGAAGCTGGAAGGCGCAGGCGAACTGCAGGCATGGTTCACCCGTAAAACGGAGCAGTTTCTGGCGGCACACGGCAAAACGCTGCTCGGCTGGGACGAGATCACCGAAGACGGGCTGACCCCGCAGAGCGCGGTGATGTGGTGGCGCAGCTGGATGCCCTCCACCCTGACCGCGGCGCTCCAGAACGGACACCGCGTCATTGAGTCGCCTTCGGAATTTCTCTACCTCAACGGCGAACTCGACCGCAACACGCTCAGCAAGGTTTACGGCTGGGAACCCCTTCCGGAATCCCTGCGGGCATGGCAAGAGGGCCTGCTCGGCATTCAGGCCAACATGTGGACCGAGGATGTCCCGACGGCCGACGCGGCGGGCGAGCGGCTCTTCCCGCGGCTGCTGGCCGTGGCCGAGACGGCATGGAGCGCTCCGGAAAAGCGGGACTTCGCCGATTTCCGGCGCCGTCTCCCCCTGCACCTGCGTCAGCTGGAACGCGCAGGCTGGAACTACCGGCTCGACGACGTCGAGGGCGTCTGCGACGACAACGTCTTTATCGGCGCCGCTACGGTACGTCTGCTGCCGCCCGAATCGGCCGAACTGTACTACACGCTCGACGGAACGGTTCCCGACACCGCGTCGCAACGCTACACCGCGCCGTTCAGCATCACCGACTGCTGCACGCTCACGCTGCGCTGCTACAACCGACGCGGCGTCGCGGCAGAGATTCGCCGGGCCTCGTTCCGCCCCACGCGCTACGCCGAACCGAGCGCCGATGCCGGGAACCTGCAAAACGGACTGCTGGTGCGCTGGTACGATTACGACGGCGACAACTGCGCGGACATCGACGAAGCGCCCCTGCAGGCGAATTTCATCACCGACAGCGTCGTTATTCCCGACGGCGTGACGGGCAACATCGGATTGATCTGCGACGGCTATATCGACATTCCGGCCGACGGCATTTATTCGTTTTACACCTATTCCGACGACGGAAGCACGCTTGCCATCGACGGGCGAACGGTCGTCGACAACGACGGTCTGCACTCCCGCACCGAACGCAGCGGACAGGCCGCCCTGCGGCGCGGCGTGCACTCCTTCTCGCTGCGCTACTTCGACACCAACGGCGGCATACTGGAGGCCGGAATCATCGACTCCGAAGGCCGGCGCATCCCGTTTTCGAGCCGGATGCTGAAACACTGAGACAAAACCGCTTCCCGAAACCGCACGCACGGACACGCTCCCTAACGGCCGCAAAGGGCAAACGATCCGCACGGCAGGCAGTCCCGCAGAGACGGCTGCTTACCCTCCGGAAAATACAATTCACCCGCGCTGCAATGTGTTGCAGCGCGGGTGAAATCATATAGTCAGGACTCGGCTAACAGCCCCTCGGTAATCCAGAACCGGACTCAGTCATCTTTTTCGCCGGACTTCGAGCCGTTCGCGGACTTCTCACGCTCCTCGCGGGCCTTCATCACCTCCTTGCGGGATTCGAATTTCTCGCGGCCCGACAACACGCGCTCCTCGTAGCGGCGCTGCTGGAATCGGCCGACCCAGCCGGGAGCGAGCACGATCGCCACATAGAATCCGGCCTGCATCATGCAATAGAATGCGATCTGAAGCCACAAACTACCGTCAAGCATGCCGTCGAGCAGCCAATGGCCGGGCAGCGGAAAGAAGCAGAACAGCACCAGCAGCAGGGCCGTGTCCAGCCGCTCGCTGCGCGACCAGCCCAGACGCCGCCAATAGATGAGGATGAAGAGCAGGTTGAGGCACAGCATCCAAGTGACCAGCATGCGCGGCGAAAGCGCCGCCGTTTCGGGCCTGAACAGCACGGTCCAAAGCCCCGGCACTACAGGAAGCAGCACCTGCATGCACAACAATAGAATTTTCCGACGTTTGGTTTTCATAGGCGCACAAAAATCGGCAGGTTTCCGCCTGCACGAAAAGACACCCTTAAATATATGAAAAAATACGGAACGGCACAAACATTCGGCTTTTTTTCTGCAAACTGCGGCGGCAGGAAGCTCAGACAACCGGACGGGAACAACCGAAGCCGGGCGGGGGCAACAGAGCCGGGGCGGGGGCAACAGAGCCGGGGCGGGACAACTGAAGTCGAGGAAGGGCAACCGAAGCCGGGGCAGGAACAACCAGAGCCGAACAGGAACAACCAAACGGGAACAACCGGAAACCGCGCAGGAACAACCGAAGCCGGGCGGGAACAACCGAAGCCGGGCGGGAACAACCGAAGCCGGGCGGGAATAGCCGGCAACCGGGCGGAAACAACAGGAGCCGAACAGGAACAACCAACCGGGAACAACCAACCGGGAACAACCAACCGGGAACAACCAACCGGGAACACCAGAACATACGGAACCGATGAAAACACAAGTCCCGGCGACCGAAAAGGCCGCCGGGACCATAGAATGTCCGTAAAGGTTTAAGTCACTGAATCCCGGACATTGCCCGTGCGCCGCACGCACGGGAGGATTCCGGAATACGGAGCGCCGGACGCCGCCGAAGCCTATCCCAGCTTCATCACGTCGTCGATACCCATATCCTTATAAGTGGTCGCAAGCTCCTCGCTGCGGTCCGAAATGACCAGCAGTTTGTCGCCCAGCAGCAGTTCGGTCTTGCCCTGCGGCACGAAATACTCGCCGTTGCGGCAGACCATCATCACCAGCGTATTTTCCGGCAGCGTGATGTCCTTGAGCATGTGCCCGCTTTCGAGCATCGTCTCATTGACCTCCACTTCCGTAAGGGCCGACTTCATATCCTGATGCATATCGACGCTGAAGGCCGATTCGCGCTCTTCGTAAGCCAGCCCCAGCAGGTTGGCCATACCGCTCACGGTGGTGCCCTGCACCAGCAGCGAAATGATCGTGCCGAGGAATACGACGTTGAACAGCAGTCCCGCGTTCTCCACATGCGCCATCAGGGGATAGATGGCGAAGAGAATCGGCACGGCGCCGCGCAGTCCCACCCACGACACGTAGAGCCGCGCCTTGGTGGTGAATTTGCGGAACGGGGCCATGCAGATGAAGACCGTCAGCGGGCGCGCCACCAGAATCATGAACGCCCCCACCAGTCCGCCCAGAATCAGCACACGGGGTTCGAGCAGTTCGTCGCTGTTGACGAACAGACCCAGCGTGAGGAACATCACGATCTGCATGAGCCACGTAAAACCGTCGAAGAAGACCGTCAGCGGACGTTTCTGCTGCAACTTGTAGTTTCCGACGACCAGACCCGAAAGGTAGACGGCCAGATAGCCGTTGCCCTTGATCAGGTCGGTGAAGGCGAACGAGAAAAAGATGAACGCCAGCAGCAGCACCGAGTAGAGCGAATGGTTGGCGAGGTTGATGCGGTTGATCGTCCAAACGGCCAGACGGCCGATCAGGTACCCCGACAGGGCGCCGACGATCATCTGCACGACGAAGAACACCACGCTCATGCCCATCCCCACGCTGCCAGAACTGTGCGACACCACGCTGATGAGCAGAATGGTCATCATATAGGCCATCGGGTCGTTCGAGCCGCTCTCCAGCTCCAGCAGGGGCCGCAGGTTCTGCTTCAACCCCTGCTTCTTGCTTCGCAGGATCGAGAAAACCGACGCCGAGTCGGTCGAGGACATCGTGGAGGCGAGCAGCAGCGCCAGTACGAACGGCATCTCGACACCCAGCCACGGAGCCACCAGCCACACGAACGAGGCCAGTATGAACGCCGTCATGACCACCCCCGCCGTGGCCAGCACGACGCCGGGTCCGATGATGGGTTTTATCTCCGAGAACTTCGTGTCCATACCTCCCGTGAAGAGGATGATGCACAAAGCGATCATACCGACGAACTGGGTCATCTCGACCGAACGGAACGAGATGAAATTCAAGCCGAACAACATGCCGACTCCGAGGAACAGCAACAATGCGGGGGCGCCGAAACGATACGCGACCTTGCCCGCTATCACCGCCACGAAGAGCAGCAACGCACCTACCAATACTACATTTTCACCACTGATGTCTATCATTACTTATCTTTTTCTTTACGCTTGCACTTTATCGGCGACCTTCAGTTCCGTCTTATCCGCAATCTTCAGGTCAGTCAGCGGCTTGTACTCCAGATCCGCATATTCGAAAGCCTGCATGGCGGCGAAGCGGTTGCCGGGCGTGCGGTAGAGGGCCACCGTCAGCGCCGGAACCTGCGCACGTTTCATGCCGAGCAGACGCTCCGCATCTCCGTCCGAGACGGCCTGCATCACGTCGCTGCGGATGCCGCGGTCGAAATAGAGCTCCTCGTAGAGCAGGAAACAACGCTCCTCCCGGTGGAAAGGCGCTCCGCCCGAACCGAACATCTGGGCCGCAGCCATAATCATGCCTGCGACGACCATAATCCCGCCGATGAACACGATCGACGAACGCAGGTTGTTCGTGAGGTCGGCGCCATACATGTTATTCACTACGATCAGCGCTGCGCCGGCGACAAACAGCACGGCGGGCAGCAGTTGGAACTTGCGGCGTTTTACCACAACATTTCCCGGCAAGGCGTACAACGCCTCGCAGATTTTATTCTTATCCATATCCTTTTCATTATCTAACGTTAGTATTTTTTCAGAGAAACCGGCAAAAATACATAGGCTAAATAATGAGCCGGCGCAGACGGTAGACATAATAATCCACCGCATGCAGACCGACGGAAAGGTCAGAAGATTTGAATTCAGAGGTTACTTTCGTGCTTCCCCTCGCATGCCGGTCCGCGGCATAGCGGTCGGCGGCCGGACCGGATTCGGCATGGCCGCCGCGCTGGAAGACCGGAGCGGCCGGAGCTGGCGATACCTCCCCAAGCACGCGGGGCAGGTTCAGGTCGGCGTTGTATTCGCGCTCGCAAAGCCACACGGCGTCGGAGGCGCGATCGACCGAAAGCGTGACGGAGACATGCCCTGCGTCGTGCGCAAGCGTCCGGCCGCCGCTCCCCGTAAAGAGCAGACAGCCGAAAAGGCCCAGCAGTATGACGAGAATTTTACGCATCTCCGATTCGGTCGGCGGCAGGAACAGAGACAGCGCAGGCCGCATGCAGGCCGCATCGGATCGCCGCAGGCGAAACCGCTCTGTCCGAGCCGGAATTTACTTCGGCAAAGTTAACAATTTCCGCGGAATATCCCACTCCGGCCGGGCAAAAAGAACTTATTGCGGGATAAAAATGTACGTAATCGTCCCCTGCTGGCGCGCAGGGGCCGACTGGTCGATATTGAAGCGCGAAACCCGTGCCGCACGCAGGGCCGATTCGCGCATGCACTCGTCGCCGCCGCTCTGCACACGGGCGTTGACCACCTCGCCCGCACGGTTGACCGTGATTTCGACAACCACGTCGCCCCCGCCCTCGCAGCGGTAGGCCGGGATATTGAGGCTGCGCGAGGTGCGCACCGGATCGGTCAGCGAAAAGGAGACCGTCACGCGGCCCTTGACCTTGCGGTCCTGACGCTCCTCGTCCTTTCCCGCGCCGTTGCGCTCGCGGATGGCCCGCTCTTCGGCCAGCCCCTGCTCGTAGGCTTCGCGGTTGGCCTGCATGCGCCGCTCGGCTTCGGCCGCGGCGTCGTTCAGCGCCGCGGCGTTGGTGCCGCGGTCGTCGCGGAGTTTCTCATTCAGGGCGTTTTCGTTGGAGACCTGATTCTGAACGCTTTTCCAGTCTATCGGGTCCTGCTGCTGCCGCTCGCGGACCTGCTGTTCGAGCCGGTCGCGCTCCTTCTCCAGTTCGGCCAGCGTCTGCAGGTCGATAAACATTCCCTGCGTGTGGGGCCTGCGGCCGACGACGATCTTCGACGAAACGAAGGCGATCATCAGCACAAGATAGGCTATAATGGTCACGCACAAGCCGATGCGGTGGTCGTAGGCCCACACGCCGGCATCCTCTTTGCGGTTGTCGAACGGCAATTTGAGACGCGGACGGCGCACCGTCTTGGGTTTATTGTCGGGTATATTCTCGGCCATCGGAGGTTGTCATAATTTTGAGCAAAAATAGCGTTTTTTAACGATTTTTTCATATCTTTGGGCGCAAATATTCAGAAACACTGCTTATGTCGACAAAACAACAAACGCTGAAGGCCCCGATCTCTTTCTCCGGCAAGGGCCTCCATACGGGTGTCAAAGTGACCATGACCGTGAACCCCGCCGATGCGGACACCGGAATCGTATTCCGCCGCACGGACATCGAGGGTCAACCCATAATTCCCGCCTTGTGCGACAACGTCGTAGACACTTCGCGCGGTACGACCATCGAATCCGGCGGTCACCGCGTAAGCACGATCGAACACATCATGTCGGCGCTCTGGACGCTGGGCGTGGACAACGCCGTAATCGACATCGACGCGGGCGAAACCCCGATCATGGACGGTTCGGCCTGCGCCTATGCCAAGGCCATCACCGAAGTCGGCATCACCGACCAGCAGGCCGAGCGCAAGTTCTACCACGTGACCGAAAAGATGGTCTACACGATCCCCGAAAAGGGCGTGGCGATCATCCTCTACCCCGACGACGAATTCTCCGTCTCGCTGCACGTGGACTACAACTCGAAGGTGATCGGCAACCAATACGCCACCTTCAACCCCGGCGACAACTTCGCCGACAAAATCGCCCCGTGCCGCACGTTCGTCTTCCTGCACGAGCTGGAACCGCTGATGAAGATGAACCTCATCAAGGGCGGCGATCTGGACAACGCCATCGTCGTGGTCGAGAACCCCGTTCCGGACGAGCAGCTGGAGCACCTCAAGAAGATCTTCAACAAGCCCGACATCGAGATCAACGCAGGCTACCTGAACAACCTCGAACTGCGCTGCAACAACGAGCTGGCGCGCCACAAGCTGCTCGACCTGCTGGGCGACTTCGCACTGCTGGGCGTACGCATCAAGGGCCGCGTCTGGGCAACCCGCCCCGGCCATTACGCCAACACGGAGTTCATGAAGCAGCTCAAGCACACCATCCGCAAGGCCGGCGAGAAGCCCCGCTACCAGTACGACTGCCGCAAGCCGCCCCTCTACGACATCAACGACATCCGCCACCTGCTGCCCCACCGCCCGCCGTTCCTGCTGGTGGACCGCATTTTCCACCGCGACGCCACCGACGTGGCCGGCATCAAGAACGTCACGATGAACGAGCCGTTCTTCGTGGGACACTTCCCCGACGAACCCGTCATGCCGGGCGTGCTGATCGTCGAAGCCATGGCGCAGTGCAGCGGCATTCTGGTGCTGGGCGACGTGCCCGATCCCGAAAACTACTCGACCTACTTCATGAAGATCGACGGGGTCAAATTCAAGCGCAAAGTCGTTCCGGGCGACACGCTTCAGTTCGAAATCCACCTGCTGGAACCCATCCGTCGCGGCGTGGCCGTCGTGGAGGCCAAAGCCTTCGTGGGCGAAACGCTCGCATGCGAGGCCGTCCTGATGGCGCAGGTCGTAAAAAATAAAAAGTAAAGGAGATGATCAGCAAGCTGGCATATGTTCATCCCGACGCCAAAATCGGGAACAACGTCACGGTCGAGCCCTTCGCCTGCATCGCGGGCGACGTGGTTATCGGCGACGACTGCTGGGTAGGTCCCGGCGCGGTGATTCACGACGGCGCCCGCATCGGCAAGGGGTGCAAGATCCATACCGCCGCATCGGTCTCCTGCCTGCCGCAGGACCTGAAATTCGCAGGCGAAGTGACCACGGCCGAGATCGGCGACTACAACGACATCCGCGAATACGTGACCATCAGCCGCGGCACCGCATCGACGGGCACGACCCGCATCGGCAACCGCAACCTGCTGATGGCCTACGTCCATGTGGGCCACGACTGCGTCGTCGGCGACAACTGCGTGATCGCCAACCGCGTATCGCTCGCCGGCGAAGTGCATGTCGGCAACTGGGTGGTGATCGGCGGCCATGCGGCCGTACACCAGTGGACGCATATCGGCGACCACGTCATGATTCAGGGCGGCGCGCTGCTGGGACAGGACGTCCCGCCGTTCATCATCGTGCGCAACGACACGATGCGCTTCGCGGGCATCAACAAGATCGGGCTTTCGCGCCGCGGCTTCACGCCCGAACGCATCGCCGAGATTCACGACGCCTGCCGCATCCTCTTCCAGAGCGGACTGAACTACATGTCGGGCTGCGAAGAGGTCGAAAAGCAGATTCCGCAGAGCGCCGAGCGCGACGAACTGGTGAAATTCATCCGCGAATCGAAGCGCGGAATCATCAAACCCTATGAAGCCAAGGCCAAAGAGGAGTAAAAATTTCGTATAAATATTGGTATATCGGAATTTTTCATTATATTTGCAGTGTCGAAAGACAAAGCGAAGCGGTAAGGGGACGGTAAGTCCCCTTATTTTATACCATATACGACCGAATTTCAGAAACATGATCGACACGAAAAAGATAATCGAAGCGGCTGAACGCAAACTTCAGGGCACGGATATGTTCGTCGTGGGCTGCACCTGCACGCCCGGCAACGAGATCGAACTGCTGATCGACAGCGACACGTCGGTAGCCATCGAAGCGTGCGCGGAGCTGAGCCGGGCCGTCGAAGCGGAATTCGACCGCGACGAAGAGGATTTTTCGCTCACGGTAGCCTCCGCAGGCATCGGTTCGGAGCTGAAAAGCCTGCGGCAATACCGCAAGCTGATCGGCGGCACGGTCGAGGTGCTGCTCAATTCAGGGATCAAGATGCTCGCAAAACTCGATGCTGCCGACGACGAGGGCATCACGATCTCGTACGAGGAGAAGCAGGCCGTCGAAGGCAAGAAACGCAAGCAGCTGGTGACCGTCACGCGCCGCTATGCGTTCGACGAAATCAAGTCCACGAAGGAGTGGCTGGATTTCAAATAGGCCGCCGTCCGGCAACGCAGACAGCAAACACAGGCTTAGAAGGCAGACCGGGAGCAGGACAAAAACCGGAAGCAGGACGCAGATGAGAGGCAAACGCAGCTGAGGGGCGGTACGCAGGCTTGGAGCGGCCCTCAGACAAGAAGCAGCCCCCGGAGCGGGACGCTATCCGGCATGCAGACGAAAAAAAGCCGCGGGGTACAGAAGCATAAACTAAAAACAAGATAAACGACACAATGGACAATCTCAATCTTATCAGCAACTTTGCCGAGTTCAAAGAGCTGAAAAACATTGACAAAAGTACGATGATCGGCGTGCTGGAGGACGTTTTCCGCCACGCACTGCAAAAACAGTATGAGACGGACGAGAATTTCGACGTCATCATCAACCCCGAAAAGGGCGACCTCGAAATCTGGCGCAACCGCACCGTCGTCGAAGACGGCGCGGTCGAAGATCCGAATGCGCAGATCGCCGTCTCGGAGGTCAAGGACATCGACCCGACCTACGAGATCGGCGACGAATACGCCGACGAGATCAAACTCTCGTCGTTCGGCCGCCGCGCCGTGTTGTCGCTGCGCCAGAACCTCGCCTCGCGCATTCTCGATCTGGAGAAGGCCAGCCTTTACGAGAAGTATTCGGAAAAGGTCGGCGAGATCGTCACCGGTGAAGTTTATCAGGTATGGAAAAAAGAGGTGCTGATTCTCGACGACGAGGAGAACGAGCTGATTCTGCCCAAGGCGGAGCAGATTCCCAACGATTTCTACCGCAAGGGCGATACCATCAAGGCCATCGTCAAGTCGGTCGAGATGAACAACAACCAGCCCCGCATCATTCTTTCGCGCACGGCCAACCAGTTCCTCGAACGCCTGTTCGAGCAGGAGGTTCCCGAAATCTTCGACGGACTGATCACCATCAAGAAGATCGTCCGCATCCCCGGCGAACGCGCCAAGGTCGCCGTGGAGTCGTACGACGAGCGTATCGACCCGGTAGGCGCATGCGTCGGCATGAAGGGTTCGCGCATCTATTCGATCGTCAAGGAGCTGCGCAACGAGAACATCGACGTGGTCAACTACACTGCCAACCCGTCGCTGATGATCCAGCGCGCGCTGAATCCCGCCAAGATTTCGAGCATCACCATCGACGAGGAGAAGATGACCGCTTCGGTCTACCTCAAACCCGATCAGGTGTCGCTGGCCATCGGCAAGGGAGGTCTGAACATCCGTCTCTCGAAGATGCTGACGGGTTACGACATCGACGTATACCGCGAAGTGGAGGAAGAGGACGTCGCCCTCACCGAATTCGCCGACGAGATCGACGGCTGGATCATCGACGCCCTGAAGAGCGTCGGCTGTGACAGCGCCAAGAGCGTGCTGGAGCTGCCCGTAGAGGAGATCGCGGCCCGCGCCGACCTCGAACTGGAGCAGGCCCAGAAGGTCGTAGCGATACTGAAGGCGGAATTCGAAGAGTAATCACAAGCGAAAGAAAGGAAAACACACGATATGGGTAACGAAAGAAAATTAAGGCTCATTCAGGTTGCAAAGGAGTTCAAGGTGGGACTGAATACCATCACGGACTTCCTGCAGAAGAAGGGTATCAAGAGCGACGGATCGCCCAACACGCTGGTCGATTCGGAGACTTATGCCGTTCTGGAGAAGGAGTTCGGGGCGAACCGCGCCGCAGGCAACGCACGCGATTCGATCCGTGAGCGCATCTCCCTGAAGCAGACGACCATCACTCTCGAAGAAGCTAAAAAGCAGGAGCGCGAGGAGGAAAAAGAGGTGGTCATCAAAAGCAACGTAATCAGCGTCAAGGATGAAATCCAGCAGCCGAAGATCCTCGGCAAGATCGACCTGTCGCCCAAACCCAAGGCGGCTCCGGCCCCCGCTCCCGCCCCGAAGGCGGAACCGGTGAAACCGGCCGAACAGCCCCGTGCGGCCCAGCCCGCACCCGCCGCTGCGCCCGCCGAAGCGCCGAAACCCGCAGCGAAGCCCGAACCCGCCGCCGAGAAACCGGCAGCTCCCGAAGTCAAGACGGCACCTGCGGCTCCCGCAGCACCGGCTGCGGCCACGGCGACTGCGGCGCAGGCCGAAACCAGAAAACCGGCTCCCGCGGCGGCCCCCGCTCCGGCTGCGGCTCCGGCGACTACTCCGGCTGCGGCACCGGCACCCAAGCCCGAACCCGCAGCGCCGAAAGACAATATCTTCCGCCCCGAAACCGTGACCCTGACGGGTCCGCAGGTGCTCGGCACGATGGACGTGTCGGGATTCGTCGCCGGCGGCAAGCATAAACGCAAACGTCTCCAGAAAGAGAAGGTGGACGTGAGCAAGGCCCCGAAAGGCAACACGCCGGGCGGCAACCGTCAGGGCGGCAATCAGGGCGGACAGGGAGGCCAGAACCGTCCCGGAGGTCCGGGCCAGAACCAGCCCAGACCGGGCGAAGGCCGCCGCAACAAGAACAAGGGCAAGGCGGCTCCCAAGCCGATCGTACGCCCCGAAGTGAGCGACGAGGAGGTTTCGAAGCAGGTAAAGGACACCCTTGCCCGTCTGACGGCCAAGGGCGCCAAGAGCAAGAGTGCAAAATACCGCAAGGACAAGCGCGACGCCGTGGCCGAGCGTATGAACGAGGAGTTCGAACGCGAGGAAATGGAACGTTCGACGCTCAAAGTCACCGAATTCGTGACCGTGAGCGAGTTGGCGACGATGATGAACGTCACGCCGACTCAGGTCATCACGGCCTGCATGAATCTGGGACTGATGGTGTCGATCAACCAGCGTCTCGACGCCGAAGCGCTCGTGGTCGTGGCCGAGGAGTTCGGCTACAAGGTCGAATTCGTCTCGGTGGAGATTCAGGAGGCGATCAACGACGACAACGAAGACAAGGAGGAGGACCTCGTGCCGCGTCCGCCGATCGTGACCGTCATGGGCCACGTGGACCACGGCAAGACCTCGCTGCTGGACAATATCCGCAAGACCAACGTCATCGAGGGCGAGGCCGGCGGCATCACCCAGCATATCGGCGCCTACAGCGTCGAGCTGAACGGCCAAAAGATCACCTTCCTCGACACGCCGGGCCACGAAGCCTTTACGGCCATGCGCGCCCGCGGCGCCGCCGTCACCGACGTTGCGATCATCATCGTGGCGGCCGACGACAGCGTCATGCCGCAGACCGTCGAGGCCATCAACCATGCGCAGGCCGCAGGCGTGCCGATGGTTTTCGCCATCAACAAGATCGACAAACCCAACGCCAACCCCGACCACATCAAGGAACAGCTCTCGCAGATGAACTATCTGGTCGAGTCGTGGGGCGGTAAATATCAGGATCAGGAGGTTTCGGCCAAGAAGGGCATGAACCTCGACAAACTGCTCGAAAAGGTGCTGCTCGAAGCCGAGATGCTCGACCTGAAGGCCAACCCCAACAAGAAGGCGCAGGGCACCGTCATCGAATCGACGCTCGACAAGGGCCGCGGATACGTCTCGACGATCCTCGTACAGAGCGGTACGCTCCACGTGGGCGACGTGATCCTCTCCGGAACCTACACGGGCCGCGTGAAGGCCATGTTCAACGAAAACGGCAAGAAAGTGGAGTCCGCAGGCCCCTCGACACCGGTTCAGGTGCTGGGTCTGAACGGCGCCCCGCAGGCCGGCGATACGTTCAATGTCATGGAGGACGACCGTTCGGCGCGCGAAATCGCCAACAAGCGCGAGCAACTGCAGCGCATGCAGGGCATCATGACCCAGAAGCACGTGACGCTCGACGAGATCGGACGCCGCATCGCCATCGGCTCGTTCAAGGAGCTGAACATCATCGTCAAGGGCGACGTGGACGGCTCGATCGAGGCCATGTCGGGTTCGCTCATCAAGCTCTCGAAAGAGACCGTGCAGGTCAACGTCATCCACGCCGCCGTGGGTCAGATTTCGGAATCGGACGTGCTGCTGGCCGCCGCTTCGAACGCCATCATCGTCGGCTTCCAAGTACGTCCGTCGGCTTCGGCGCGCAAGCTGGCCGAGAAGGAGGAGATCGAAATCCGTCTCTACTCGATCATCTACGACGCCATCAACGACATCAAGGACGCTATCGAGGGCATGCTCGAACCGGTCATGAAGGAGGAGATCGTCGCTTCGGTCGAAGTGCTGGAGATCTTCAAAATCTCGAAGGTCGGCACCGTCGCCGGATGCGTCGTCCGCGAAGGCAGGCTCCAGCGCAACACCCCGATCCGCGTCATCCGCGACGGTATCGTCATCTACACGGGCAAGCTCGGCTCGCTCAAACGTTTCAAGGACGACGTCAAGGAGGTCACCAACGGTCAGGACTGCGGTCTGAACATCGAATCGTTCAACGACATCCGCGTCGGCGACATCGTCGAGGGATACGAACAGGTAGAAGTGAAACGCAAATAGCTACGCTATGCTGCCGAAACGTCTGATTGTTTTGCTGATGTCGCTCTGCACCCTGTGCGGAGCGGCATCGGCCGTTCAGCCCCGGACCGACCTCACGCAGAAGGAGCAGAAGGAGCAGAAGGCGCTGCAGAAGGCTCAGAAGAAGAAGATCCGTCAGGAAGCCCGCCGCTTCGAGAGCCTGCGCAACGACGCCGTCGTGCAGTTCGCCCGCGAGCACCAGCCCTCGGACATCAGCACCCCTTCGTTCGTGAACGACTTCCGGATCTCGAACGTCATCTGCGCCGGAGACAACATCTCCGGCACCGTCATGCTGCATTTCGACATCACGCCGCTTTACGGCGGCTTCCGGCTCTACATGGGCGGCGAGCGCAACGGCACCTACGCTTTTGCCAAAGGCCTCGCCTACCCTTCGTCGGACCATTACGGCCGCATCTACACGATGCGCAGCGGCCAGCCCGAACATATCGTGGTGACGTTCTACAACATCGCGCCGGGCGTGGAGCGGCTCGACCGCGTGGACGTCAGCATGGGTCTGGCGCTCAATGCGCTGAACATCATTTCGATGCGTAACGTGCCGATCTTCTGGACCTACTCCGACAAAGCCATCAAAAACTACGTACAGGAAAACACAAACAAGGTACCAGCTAACTAAAACCAATACAAACTTAAAGTAAAAATGACTACCCAGATCAAATTTACCACTGCCGAAGAAGCCGTCAAGGTTATCAAATCGGGCGACCACGTACACCTGAGTTCCGTGGCTTCGGCTCCCCAGTGCCTTATCAACGCCATGTGCGCGCGCGGCGAGGCCGGTGAACTGAAGGACGTACACATCCACCACCTGCACACCGAAGGCCCTGCGCCCTATGCCGACGAAAAATTCGAAGGCGTGTTCCAGCTCGACTCGTTCTTCGTGGGCGGCAACGTCCGCAAAGTGACGCAGAGCGGCTACGCCGACTACATTCCGATTTTCCTGAGCGAGACGCAGCGTCTGTACCGCTGCGGCGCGGTTCCCTGCAACGTGGCGATGATTCAGGTATCGACGCCCGACAAACACGGCTTCGTATCGCTCGGCACCTCGGTAGACGCGACGCTGGCCGCCGTGGAGACCGCCGATTACGTGCTCGCCGTGGTGAACAAGCACGTTCCCCGCGCCTTCGGACAAGCCATGATCCACTCGTCGAAGATCGACTACTTCGTGCAGGACGACACTCCGCTGATGGAGGCGCACTTCTCCGAGCCGAACGAGACCGAGACGGCCATCGGCAAGCACTGCGCAGCCCTGATCGAGGACGGCGCGACGCTGCAGATGGGCATCGGCGCCATTCCCAATGCCGTGCTGGCGCAGCTGGGCGGCCACAAGAACCTCGGCATCCATACCGAGATGTTCGCCGACGGCGTGCTTCCGCTGGTGGAGAGCGGCGTAATCAACGGCGAAGCCAAGAATATCGACAAGGGCAAGATGGTCTCGACGTTCCTGATGGGTTCGCAGCGCGTCTACGACTTCATCGACGACAACCCGGCCGTATTGATGATGGACGTGGGCTACACCAACGATCCCTACATCATCTCGAAGAACGACCGCGTGACGGCCATCAACTCGGCCCTGCAGGTAGACATCACGGGACAGGTATGCGCCGACTCGCTGGGCACGAAGTTCTATTCGGGCGTCGGCGGCCAGATCGACTTCGTATACGGCGCATCGCTCTCGAAGGGCGGCAAAGCCATCATCGCCATGCCTTCGGTCACCAACAAGGGCATTTCGAAGATCGCTCCCGTGCTCACGCCGGGCGCAGGCGTCGTCACGACCCGCAACCACATCCACTGGTTCGTAACCGAGCACGGCGCCGTAGACCTCTACGGCAAGACGCTGCAGGAGCGTGCCCGCCTGATTATCTCGGTGGCCGATCCTTCGGCTCAGGAGGAGCTGGACCGCGCCGCTTTCGAGCGTTTCGGCCAGCACCACCACTACGTAAAGAACTACATGAGCAAGTAATAAATTATTACGCAATCGAGAAGCGCCCCTGTTACAGCGGGCGCTTTTTTCGTATCTTTACGCCAACAAAAACACCCCGAAATGAAACGATACGCCTGTATACTGCTTGCGCTCCTGTTCGCCGGATGCGCTACGTCCCGCAGGAGCGCCGTCGCAACCGCTCCGCAGGAGAAACAATACGCCGTCATTCTTTCGATGGACGCATTCCGCTGGGACCTCGCAGGCCGCAGCCACACGCCGACGCTCGATTCGCTCGCCCGCGTCGGCACCTATGCCGAAATCTACCCAGTCTATCCCTCGAACACCTTTCCGAGCCATTACGCCATGGCCACGGGCCTGCATCCCGACCACCACGGGGTCGTGAACAACGGCTTCTACGACCGCACGCAGGGACGCCGGCTCTCGGTTTTCGACTCGCTGGACGTCCGCACGCCGGGATTCTGGGGCGGAGAGCCGATCTGGAATACGGCGGAACGGCAGGGGCTTACGGCCAACATCTTCATGTGGCCGGGCAGCGAAGTCCCGATCGGCGGCCGTCAGGCGACCGTCTGGACCCGCTACTCGTCCAAACCGGACTACTACCAGCGCGCCGACTGGGTGATCGACGCCATGACGCGCCCCGAAGCGGAGATCCCGCAGCTGGTGATGTGGTACTTCGAAGAACCCGACGCCGCGATGCACACCTACGGTCCCGAATCGCCCGAAGCCGTGGGCCGCGCCGAGCATATCGACTCGGTGCTCCGCTACTTCTTCCGCGAGATACGCCGCTCGCCCGTCTTCGACCGCATCAACTTCATCGTCACGGCCGACCACGGCATGGCCGAGCTTTCGCCCGACCGCTACATCAACCTGCTGCCGCTGCTCGACACGGCGCAGGTCGTGCGCGTCGTTCCCGGCACGCCGTTCGGTCTCGAAGTCAAGGAAGAGTATGCGGACCAAGCCGTGCGCACACTGCGCCGCACGGGCCATATGAAGGCATGGCGGCGCGAGCGGATGCCCCGCCGGTTCCACTACGGCACCCACCCCACCCGCCTGACGAACGTCATCGTCATTCCCGAAACGGGCTGGACGCTCGACTACGCCCCGCAGGAGCGTCCCGTACGCAAGCGCGGCACGCACGGCTTCAACAACCGCGACCGGGATATGCACATGGTATTTTACGGCTCCGGCCCCGCCTTCCGCAAGGGCTACCGACAGCGATCGTTCCAGAACCAGAATATGTATCTTATCCTCTGCCGGCTGCTGGGCATCGAACCGGCCCCCAACGACGGGGAGTGGCGCGACATAAAACGCATGTTCAACGAAAATTAGAAATTATTTTTCTATATTTGCATACAAGACAAAAAACTGATGCCTATGGAGAGATAATTGCACAATTTTTTCTGTTTACCAGATTTACACGTGCCGATCCGCACTAAAAGCGCCGGTACATACATATAAAAAGCGCCAGCTTTTATTCATACATCTTGAAACTTAGGACACTTCAAACGGTAGTTGTGAATAAAACGGACGCTCACGTTACTGCGTGGGCTATACTGTTTTATTTGACTACCAAGGTATCCTAAGACCGCAAGATGCAAATAAAAGTGTAGTCCCACGTTTTTTATATGTCCAGCACAATGAAACCGCCGAGGGACTGGCACTTCAATACCAGCAAGAAACATGAAAAAAATTTATTTCTGCCTTCCGGCAATCCTGACAGGCGTCTTACAGCTTTCAGCACAGGACATCATCACCAAATGTAACGGCGAAGAAATCGCAGCGAAAGTCGCCGAAATAGGCGACACGCAAATCAAGTACCGGAAATATGAAAATGCGCAGGGACCGCTCTACACTCTCCCGGCATCAGAAGTTTTCCTTATCCGATTCGAAGACGGAACCCGCGAGGTCGTAACGCCGCTGGACGCCCCGGCAGTCTCACCGGCCACGGCTGCGGAAACGACCGGGACGGAGAGCAGCACAACAGCTCCTGCGGCTGCGAATGAAAATTACGCACAGATCAACCGGAGCGTAAAGAGGACGAAGGAGCCGCTTCGAGACAAACATTTCTATATCGGACCGCGTGCCGAATTCGGATATGCGGCAATAACGTCCAAAAGCGGAAATATATCGGGCCCCGTCTGCTCGGCCGGAGTGATTGCCGAGTATATGTTCGACAAAATGAGTCCGCACGGTGCGGGTGCGGGAATCAGCTACGACATGTATATGTTCGAAGAGGATTTTGACCTGAACTGCATGAATATAGATTTGTATTACGTCTATCGGCCGCGCGGCCGCTGGAATTGCTTTGCAGGGTTCAAATTCGGAATCCCGGTCAAATCCGAAGCGTCAGGCGCCGACCTGAAAACAGTGACGAATACGGCCGTCGGTATCGAGATGGGCGCCGGATGGGCCACGCGGCATTTCGATCTCGGCGCGGCAATCTTCATGAACTTCAATAGTACGCTTGATATATCCGAAAGCAATCGGATGGTAGGTGTCAAACTCCGGATAGCATATCGCTTTTAAGCCATGAAACAGTTACTGTCATTCATCGTATGCTGTCTGATCGGAGCAAGTTCGGCAGCACAGGATATCATCCTGAAACGAAATGCCGAGCAGATCGAAGCCGTCGTGAAAGAGATTACCGACACCGACGTCAAATACAGGAAATTCACGCATACCGAGGGCGTCACCTATTCCATAAGACGCAGCGAAGTGTTCTCGATCACCTATGAAAACGGCACCAAGGATCTTTTCGCAGATGAAAAACCGCAGGCTGTCGCCGCGAGCTATCCCTACCCACCCGTTTCCCGCAGCTATTCGCTCGGAGAGCTGTTCGATGAGGGCGGTATCCGGGGCATTGTCATCCGGGTCTCAGAAGATGGCAGGCACGGACTGCTCCTGTCGCTCGTGGAAGGAAAAGCAGCATGGGGTTTTATTAACAAAAACCCATTGAAAGAAAAAGGCTTTGCGAGCGGCTGCACCGATATCGAAGACGGATGGAAAAATATGCTGGCCATACGGGAATTAATCGCAAACACGGACTTATTGTGGTCGAACCTGCCTGCATTTTCGTGGTGCAAGGACCTCGGTCCGGGCTGGTATCTTCCGGCACAAAAAGAACTGGAGTCCATATGGAATTTCGGGAGAAGTAATCCGGCTTACTCGTATAAGGAGCATAAAGAGGCCATAGAAAACCTGAATTTACGGCTTGCGGAATACGGCCAGCCGGAACTCGGCCGTATGCGCGACTATTGGAATTCGACGGAAGCAGATGCGAAGAGGGCGCATATATTGGTCTTTACCAATGCACCCTTCAAAAGCTACACAAAAGGAACAGAGAAATTCGCCGAACGCTTCGTAAGGGCCGTTCACAAATTCTGAACAGAGAGTTCTGATGGGGTGAGGGCCAAGCGGTCCTCACCCATTCTTTTAAAATCGAATAAAAGGCTTTGCGACATTCCCGCTAATTACGCCATATTCGCCAAATCGGGCAGCCTAGTCCCTCAACAGGCCAACAAGGACCGCCCCCATATGCCGCCCAGATACGCCCCCTCAAACAGATCGGCAGGCAGAGCCTTGCCTGTAACAGCGGCTTCGTCCCGCCCCGAAGGGTCAGCGATCGTTTTTCAGAAGCTGACAGCAAAATTACAAGCACAAAAAAAAGGTCAGACCTTTCGATCTGACCTTGAAGAGGCGGCTACCTACTCTCCCACGGGAAAACCGCAGTACCATCGGCGTAAGTGAGCTTAACTTCTCTGTTCGGAATGGGAAGAGGTGGGACCTCACTGCTATAACCACCTAAAAGAACGTTTTCGATAAACGAGTACAAAGAGAATTTATTCACTTTGTCGAGCGAAGAAAACGAAAGACGAAGTCCAACGTTGCTTCAAACTCATCGAAGCCATGCGAGTGATACTTTTAGCTATCACAATCCGTCGCACTCGGTATGAGTTGACATATTAGGGAAATGAGATAAAGAAATCTGTAAGAAAGCCGTTCGGGTAATTAGTACTGCTCGGCTTTGACATTACTGTCTTTACACCTGCAGCCTATCAACGTAGTCGTCTCCTACGCCCCTCAAGGGAAGACTTATCTTGGGGATGGCTTCGCGCTTAGATGCTTTCAGCGCTTATCCAAACCGAACGCGGCTACTCGGCGGTACACTTGGCAGCATAACCGATACACCGGAGGTTCGTCCAACTCGGTCCTCTCGTACTAAAGTCAGGACCCCTCAATCTTCCAACGCCCGCAACAGATAGAGACCGAACTGTCTCACGACGTTCTGAACCCAGCTCGCGTGCCACTTTAATCGGCGAACAGCCGAACCCTTGGGACCTTCTCCAGCCCCAGGATGTGACGAGCCGACATCGAGGTGCCAAACCGCCGCGTCGATATGAGCTCTTGGCGGCGATCAGCCTGTTATCCCCGGAGTACCTTTTATCCTTTGAGCGATGGCCAGTCCACGCAGAACCACCGGATCACTATACCCTGCTTTCGCACCTGATCGACTTGTTGGTCTCACAGTCAAGCACCCTTATGCTATTGCACTCTACGCACGGTTACCATTCGTGCTGAGGGTACCTTGGGAAGCCTCCGTTACTCTTTTGGAGGCGACCACCCCAGTCAAACTACCCACCAAACGGTGTCCCCTCTTGAGGGTTAGAACTCAAATACACAAAGGGCAGTATTTCAACGTTGACTCCACGAATACTGGCGTACCCGCTTCATAGTCTCCTGCCTATCCTACACATTGTGTACCCAAATTCAGCGTTAAGCTATAGTAAAGGTTCA
>OHTC01000417.1_pt1 | contig 22866 bp, 21 predicted proteins | sample 1578801 | NCBI WGS metagenome assembly OHTC01 (sample SAMEA3879556, study PRJEB24766) | human gut metagenome | biome: human-associated habitat; feature: feces | place: USA | collected 1985/1987 | reverse complement strand
TGGAGTACAGTGAGCAAAACCCGGCATTTTTCGGTGTCCATGAAATTTCGCCCCTTCTTTGATATTTTGTCAAACAAAATTTGAAATAGTATCGCTTTACGCAAGGATACACCAAGTGCTATACTCTGTCAAGGGTAGGAGAGAAACCCCCGATTAAGAACGGACAGAAATCTTCGGAGGAACAGGCATCATGACTCAGAAAAAAGCGGAGATCCTTTTGGCGACAGTTATCGCAGCACGGGCTACGTCCCTTCTGTTCAGCAAGATCGCCATGAACGGCATGGGGATCTTCAACCTGCTGGCGGCCCGGTTTTTGATGGCCTTTGTGCTGCTGGCGGTGGTGTTTTTCAAGCGCCTGCGCCACATCAAGCGCCATACGCTGGTGCGTGGCGCCATCATGGGCGGTCTGTTCTTCCTGATGCTCTCCACGGAGCTGACGGGGCTCAAGAGCACCCCCTCCTCCACCGTCTCCCTGCTGGAGAATACCGCCATCATTCTGGTGCCCATGGCGGAGGCCGTGCTGCGGCATAAGCTGCCCAAGGCCGCCACCGCCGTCAGCGCACTGGTGGCCATCGGCGGCGTGGCACTGCTGACCGGCCAGTCCGGCGGCTTCACCCCCGGTATGGTGCTGGCGGTCATGGCCGCCGTGCTGTACGCCGCAGCCATCATCACCACCGACCGCTTCTCCCACGAGGACGATCCCCTGACCCTGGGCATCGTTCAGGTGGGTACGCTGGGCCTGCTGGCGCTGGTGTCCTCCTTCGTGTTCGAGGCGCCCCACCTGCCCCAGTCCGGTACCCAGTGGCTGATGATCGCCGGCCTTGCCGTCATCTGCACCGGCTTCGGCTTCACCCTCCAGCCTGTGGCACAGAGCCACACCACCGCCCAGCGTGCAGGCTTGTTCTGCGCTCTGAGCCCCGCCTGCGCCACCCTGCTGGGTGCCGCCGTGCTGCGGGAGCACATCAGCGTCATGGGAATGTGCGGCATCGCCCTGATCCTGCTGAGCCTGCTGGTACCGCAGCTGTGGCAGCTGGCGGAGAAGAAGGGCATCACCCTGCTGCCCCGTCATGCCGTCCCCGCCGTGCGCCGGGCCTGAGATATCATAAGCTATATACCATTAGGTGTCCTTTCGTTGGGAGGAGCGCCGGAAAAAGCATTTGCCTTTTCCGGCGCTCCTTCTTTTTGCCGGGAAGATCCCCCTCGGCCGCTTTTTTACATGGACTTTACACAAGGAGACTTTTGCCCTTTACACCGCCCCCTTATCATGGGGACTGTAGCAAGAAAGCAAGTCCAAACATGAAAAACGAAAGGAGATCTTCATATGAAAAAGATCATCAGTATCCTGCTGGCCGCCGTTATGGTCATGGCCCTTCTGGCCGGTTGCGGCAGCAAAAACAGCGACAAAACCAACGACAACAACACCCCTAATAATAATCAGACCACCGAGCTCAGCGGCTCCGTGTCCACGAACGGCTCCACCTCCATGGACAAGGTCATCGGTGCTCTGCGGGAGCAGTTCATGGCGGACCACAAGAACGTCACCGTCACCTATGATCCCACCGGCTCCGGCTCCGGCATCGAGGCCGTGAAGAACGGCACGGCGGACATCGGTCTGGCCTCCCGCAGCCTGAAGGACGAGGAGAAGGCCGACGGCCTGACCGAGACGGTCATCGCACTGGACGGCATCGCCGTCATTGTCAATGCCCAGAGCAAGGTCACGGACCTGACCGTGGAGCAGATCGCCAAGATCTTCACCGGTGAGATCACCGACTGGAGTGAGGTGGGCGGCGACCCCGGCGCCATCTCCTGCATCGGCCGTGAGTCCGGCAGCGGTACCCGTGACGGCTTCGAGTCCATCACCGACACCAAGGACGCCTGCCAGTACCGTCAGGAGCTCACCTCCACGGGCGACGTCATCAACACCGTGTCCCAGAACCCCGACGCCATCGGCTATGCCTCCCTCTCCGCGGTCGGCGACAGCGTCAAGGCGCTGACAGTCGGCGGTGTGGAAGCCACGGAGGCGACCGTCAAGGACGGCAGCTATGTGGTCCAGCGTCCGTTCGTGCTCGTCACGAAGGAGGGCACCGAGCTTTCCCCCGCGGCACAGGCCTTCTTCGACTACGCGCTGTCCGCTGACGCGGCAAGCATCATCGCCGCTGCCGGTGCGGTCGCAGCCAACTAACAGAACACAGGAACCATCACGGGAGGCGGCGTGAGCCGTCTCCCGCTGACAGCAAAAAGAGGAAACAATTATGGCGCAGAGGAAAAAAATGTTTGAAGCCGTTGTCCACGGTATTTTTCTGCTTCTCGGCCTCATTACGGTCGGATGCGTGCTGCTGATCACGGTGTATCTCATCATCTCCGGCATCCCGGCCATTCAGAAGATCGGCCTTGTGCCGTTTCTCACGGGCAAGGTGTGGTCGTCGACGTCGGCGGAGCCGAAGTACGGCATCCTGCCCTTTATTTTAACGAGTGTTTACGGCACGGCGGGCGCGATCGTCCTCGGCGTGCCCATCGGTTTTTTGACGGCGGTGTACCTCTCCAAGGTCGCGCCCAAGAAGGTCCGCACCGTGCTGGAGGCCGCCGTCAGCCTGCTCGCGGGAATCCCGTCGGTCGTGTACGGCCTTGTCGGTATGCTGGTGCTCGTGCCTGCCATCCGCAAGACGTTCCACCTGCCGGACGGCGCAAGCCTGTTTGCGGCCATCATCGTGCTGGCCGTCATGATCCTGCCGTCGATCATCAAGGTGAGCGTCACGGCGCTCGAGGCCGTTCCGCATGAATATGAGGACGCCTCGCTTGCCCTCGGTGCGACTGAGGTCGAGACCTATTTCCGCGTCTCCGTTCCGGCGGCGAAGAGCGGCATCGCCGCGGCGGTCGTGCTCGGCGTGGGCCGCGCCATCGGCGAAGCGATGGCCGTGATGATGGTCTCGGGCAACGCGCCGAACATGCCCGGCTCGATCTTTGAGAGCGTCCGCTTTCTCACGACGGCGGTCGCGAGCGAGATGTCGTATTCGAGCGGCTTGCAGCGTCAGGCGCTCTTTTCCATCGCGCTCGTGCTGTATCTTTTCATCCTGCTCATCAATGCGGCGCTCAACTTCTTCTTAAAGCGCGACAAGGAGGGTAACTGATGCTGAAAATGCAGTCCTCGGCCCGCCGCAAGGCCTATATCACGGCGATGAAGCTCCTGATGGGCGTCGCCGCAGTATTGACTTGCGCGCTCGTAGTCGGTATGATTGGTTATATATTGGGCAACGGCATTCCGAACATCACCTGGGAGATGCTCTCCACCGCGCCGAGCTATCTTGCCAACCGCGTCGGCATCCTGCCGGACATCCTGAGCACGCTCTACATCGTCATCGCGACGCTTTTAATCGTGCTGCCGCTCGGCGTGGGCGCGGCCATCTACTTAAATGAATACGCCGCGAACAAAAAGCTCGTCTCCATCATCGAATACGCGTCCGAAACGCTCTCCGGTATCCCGTCGATCATCTACGGCCTTGTCGGCATGCTGATCTTCTGCAAAAACGGCACGTCGCTTCTTGCGGGTGCGCTGACGCTGACGATCATGAACCTGCCGACCATCATGCGCACGACACAGGAGAGCCTCAAGACCGTACCGCAGAGCTACCGCGAGGGCGCGTTCGGCCTGGGCGCGGGCAAATGGCGCACCATCCGCACGGTGGTGCTGCCAAGCTGCGTGGACGGTATCGTGACGGGCTGTATCCTGTCGATCGGACGCATCCTCGGCGAGTCGGCGGCGCTCTTATTCACGGCGGGATCGGCGCACATGCTCTACAACTTCTTTGAGGGCATGCACAACGCGGGCGCGACGCTGACGGTGGCGCTGTACTTCTACGCCAAGGAATCGAGCGATACGGGGGTGGTGTTCGCCATCGCGGCCATTTTGATGCTGCTGACGATGCTCATTAACCTCATCGCCGATCTGGTCGGCCGATACTTCAGGAGGAAACAGCAATGATACGACCTGTCAACGGAAGCGGCATGAAGCGCATGGCGCTCTTAAATGACCTTTCCTGCTTCGGCAAGTGTTCGCTGAGCGTGGCCATGCCCATCCTCTCTTCCTACGGGGTGGAGACGGTACCGCTGCCGACGGCCATTTTATCGACGCACACGGCGGACGGCTTCGGCAGCTACGTCATGCGCGATATGACGGACGAGATGAAGGCATTTGCCGCGCACTGGAGACAGCTTCAAATCAAATTCGACGGCATCTGCACGGGCTTTTTCGGCTCGGTGGAGCAGATGCATTTTGCAAAAGATTTCCTCCGCGACTTTGCGGGGGAGGATACCATCGTTGTGGTCGACCCCGTGCTCGGCGACAACGGCGTGCTGTACGGCTGCTTTACCGAAGAGTACGTGCAGGCGATGCGCGCGCTGTGCGAGAGCGCACAGCTCATCACGCCCAACCGCACGGAGGCGGCGCTTCTCGCGGGCTGCGGGATGGACGCACCGATAGAAACGCTTCTTAAAGCGCTCACGGTGGAAAATGTCATCATCACCGGCGTCCACCGCGGGGAGGAGATCGGCTACTGCGCGCGGCTGAACGGGCAGTATATGGAAATTTTCAAGCCCTGCCTTCCGCAGACGCTGCATGGCACGGGTGATGTGTTCGTCTCCGCCCTGTGCGGCGAGCTGATGAACGGTAAAGACATGCCGCAAGCCCTGAAAGACGCGGCGGAATTCTGCGACGACTGCGTGCAGAAAACGGCAAAACGCGGCGAGAGCCACTGGTACGGCCTTGCCTTTGAAGACAAATTGAAAGAGGGGAGAGGGCTATGAACAACATCCTTTCCGTTGAGAACCTGTGTCTGTGGTACGGGAGCCATCAGGCGCTCAAGGACATCAACATTGAAATTCCCGAAAAAAGCATTACGGCGCTCATCGGCCCGAGCGGCTGCGGCAAGTCGACGTTTTTAAAGACGCTCGACCGCATGAACGATTTGATTCCCGATGTGAAGATCACGGGCAGCGTCCTCTATAAGGGCGAGGACATTTTTGACGCATCCGTCGATGTGAGCGAGCTTAGGCGTCAGGTGGGTATGGTGTTCCAGAAGCCGAACCCCTTCCCGATGAGCATTTACGACAACATTGCCTACGGTCCGCGCACGCACGGCGTGAAGAACAAGGCAAAGCTCGATGAGATCGTTGAAAAATCCCTGCGCGGCGCGGCGATTTGGGACGAGGTCAAGGACCGCCTGAAGAAAAACGCGCTCGGCCTCTCCGGCGGCCAGCAGCAGCGCCTTTGCATCGCCCGCGCGCTCGCGGTCGAGCCCGAGGTGTTGCTGATGGACGAGCCGACAAGTGCGCTCGACCCCATTTCGACGTCGAAGATCGAAGAGCTCGCGATGGAGCTCAAGGAGAAGTACACCATCGTCATCGTCACGCACAACATGCAGCAGGCGGTGCGTATTTCCGACCACACGGCGTTCTTCCTGCTCGGCGAGCTTGTAGAGTACGGCGAGACGGAGAAGCTCTTCTCCCAGCCGCAGGACAAGCGGACAGAAGATTACATCACGGGGAGGTTTGGTTAAATGAGAAGCCGGTTTGATGAACAGCTTGCGCTTTTGAACCGCGAGCTCATTGAGATGGGCGCGCTGTGCGAGGAAGTCATCGCCCTTTCGGCACAGGCGTTGACGGAGGGTAACGCGGGGCTGGCCGCGCGCGTCGCACCGCTCGATCAGGAGATCGACCGCAAGGAGCGCGAGATCGAGTCGCTGTGCCTAAAGCTTCTTTTGCAGCAGCAGCCCGTGGCAAAGGACCTGCGCCAGATCTCGGCGGCGCTCAAGATGATCACGGACATGGAGCGCATCGGCGACCAGGCCGAGGATATTGCCGAGATCATCACGTTCCTCGGCGGGCGCGGTGCGGAAAACAGTAATCTCCTGCGCGAGATGGCGCGCTCGACCATCAAGATGGTGACCGAGAGCGTGGACGCCTATGTCAAGCACGACACGGCGCTTGCCGATCAGGTCATCGCCGAGGACGACACCGTGGACGACTATTTCGCGCGCGTGAAGAAGGACCTCATCAAGCGCATCGCGCAGGACCCTGATGATGGTGAATTTGCACTCGACCTGCTGATGATCGCCAAGTATTTTGAGCGCATCGGCGACCATGCGACGAACATCGCCGAATGGGTCATTTTCTCTGTGACAGGAGAGCATAAGGAGGGGTAAAGTATGATCTGGTGCGTGGAAGACGATGCCAGTATCCGCGATATCGAGGTATATGCCCTGCAATCGACCGGCTTTGAGGCCAAGGGCTTTGAAGACGGTACCTCGTTCTGGGAGGCGCTGCGCACGGGAAGACCCGAGCTTGTCGTGCTCGATGTGATGCTCCCCGGCATCGACGGGATGGAGCTGCTGCGCCGCATGCGCGCGGACGCGGCGCTTTCCGATATCCCTGTCGTCATGGCGACGGCCAAGGGCGCGGAATACGACAAGATCCGCGGTCTCGACCTCGGTGCGGACTACTATCTGACAAAGCCGTTCGGCGTGATGGAGCTCGTCTCCTGCGTCAAGGCGGTGCTGCGCCGCTGCGGCACGAAGAGCGCGCCTCAGCTTCGCTGCGGCGGGCTTGTGCTCGATGAAGAGAGCCATACCGTCACGGCGGACGGCGAGAGCGTCGCGCTTACCTTTAAGGAATTTGAGCTGCTGCGCCTGTTCCTCTCGCATCCCGGCACGGCGTTTTCGCGCGACCAGCTCATGGCGGACGTGTGGGGCACGGACTACTGCGGCGAGACGCGCACGGTGGACATGCACATCCGCACGCTGCGGCAGAAGCTCGGCGCGTACGGCGAAAAGATCGAGACCGTGCGCGGCGTGGGCTACCGGATGGAGGGCAAGGCATGACAAAAAAGATCTTTCACTCCATCCTGCTTGTGGCGGGCACGGTGCTGCTGGCGAGCCTGCTCGTCATCATGGGCTGCCTGTACGAATACTTCGGGAGCGTCGAAAAAAAGCAGCTGCGCGACGAGCTGGAGCTTGCCGCCGTCGCCGTGGAGAAAAACGGGACGGAGTATCTCTCTCAGCTCTCCTCCGAGCGCTACCGCCTGACGTGGATCGAAAACGACGGTACGGTGCTCTACGACACCGTGACCGACGCCGAAAGCCTTGAAAATCACGCCGACCGCGTGGAGGTCAAGCAAGCGCTGGAATACGGCGAGGGCGAGAGTACGCGCTATTCCTCGACGCTGCTGCAAAAGACGATGTACTGCGCGGAAAGGCTCGCGGACGGGAGCGTGCTGCGCATTTCGATGAGCCGTGCGACGGCGGGTGTGCTGCTCGTCGGCATGGGGCAGCCTATTTTAGTGGTGCTGATCGTGGCGCTGATCCTGTCCTTTGTTTTAGCCAAGAGCCTGTCGCACCGCATCGTCCAGCCGCTCAACAAGCTGGACCTTGAGCATCCGCTTGAAAATGACGCCTATGAAGAGCTCGCCCCGCTGCTCGGGCGCATCAACCGCCAGCACTTGCAGATCGACGAGCAGATGGACGAACTTCAGCGCCAGCAGACGGAATTTTCGCAGATCACAAGCAGCATGCGCGAAGGGCTTGTGCTGCTCGATGAAAAAGAGCATGTGCTGAGTATCAACCCCGCGGCGGAAAAGCTTTTCGGCACGGACAAGAGCTGCGTCGGGCAGGACTTTTTGACCATCGACCGCAGCCACGACATGAGCCTTGCCATCGAGCGCGCCATGGACGAGGGGCACAGTGAAGCGCGCGTGGAGCGCGGCGGCCGCATCTGGCAGTTTGACGTCAGCCGCATCGGCGCAAGCGGCGCGGCGGTCGGCGCTGTGTTGCTGGCTTTCGACATCACCGAGCGCGAGACAGCGGAGCAGACGCGCCGTGAATTCACGGCGAACGTGTCGCACGAGCTCAAAACACCGCTGCAAGGCATCATCGGCAGCGCGGAGCTGCTGGAAAACGGCATGGTGAAGCAGGAGGACGTCCCCCGCTTCGTCGGCCACATCCGAAAAGAAGCGCAGCGCCTTGTCACGCTGATCGGCGACATCATCCGTCTGTCCCAGCTCGACGAGGGCGACGAAATGCCGCGCGAGACGGTCGATCTGCTCACGCTTTCGCAGGAGGCGGCGGACGATCTCAAGACCGCGGCGGCGGAGAAGCACATCGCGATCGCCGTCGAGGGCGGGAGCGAGACCATCGGAGGCGTACGGCGGCTTTTGTACGAGGTCATCTATAACCTCTGCGACAACGCTATCAAGTACAACGTCGAGGGTGGCAGCGTGAAGGTAAGCGTCGGCGAGCGGGACGGCAAGGCGTTCGTCTCCGTGGCCGATACGGGCATCGGCATCGCGCCGGAGCACCAGAGCCGCATCTTCGAGCGCTTCTACCGCGTGGACAAGAGCCACTCGAAGGCAAGCGGCGGCACGGGCCTCGGCCTTTCCATCGTCAAGCACGCCGTGCAGTACCATCATGGTACAGTCGAGCTTCATAGCGAGGAGGGCAAGGGCACGACGATCTGCATCCTGCTGCCGAAGGAGTAAGTGAATAGTAAGAGAGCCGCAGGCACAGCCTGCGGCTCTCTTGTTAGTTTGCCGATTCTCAATAATTCTCCACGTGGACTTCGAAGTAGCTCTGGGGGTGGTTGCAGGTGGGGCAGACGTCGGGGGCCTTGGTGCCGACGACGATGTGGCCGCAGTTGCGGCACTCCCAGACCTTGACCTCGCTCTTTTCAAAGACCTTGGCGGTCTCGACGTTGCGCAGCAGCGCGCGGTAGCGCTCCTCGTGATGGCGCTCGATCTCGCCGACGAGGCGGAACTTCTGCGCCAGCTCGGGAAAGCCCTCTTCCTCTGCGGTCTTGGCGAAAGAATCGTACATGTCGGTCCACTCGTAGTTTTCGCCCTCAGCGGCGGAGAGCAGATTGTCGGCGGTGGAGCCGATGCCCTGGAGCTCTTTGAACCACATCTTGGCGTGCTCCTTTTCATTGTCCGCGGTCTTCTGGAAGAGCGCGGCGATCTGCTCATAGCCCTCTTTCTTGGCCGTGGAGGCGAAGAAGGTGTACTTGTTGCGCGCCTCGGATTCGCCCGAGAAGGCGGTGCGCAGGTTCTGCTCGGTTTTGGTGCCGGAATACTTGTTGGTCTTCATGGTGAAATTCTCCTTTTTCTCCCAAAATTTAATGCTCTTTCTGCGCTTTGCGGCAGGCGGGGCAGAGATAGTGAATGCGAAGGTCGTAGGACTGGATGCGCGCGCCGAGCGCGGCTTCAATGTCGTGCGTCAGGTCGGTGAACTTGAAGTCTGCGAGCGCGCCGCAGCGGGTGCAGATCAGGTGATCGTGGCGCGTGGTGTTGTCGTAGCGGTCGGGCGCGCCGGGCTGCGACAGGCGGATGAGTTTGCCGTCCGCTACAAGCGTGTTGAGGTTGTTATACACCGTAGCTTGCGCAATTTTTGAATTTTCCTGCTTCATTTGCAGAAAAATCTGCTCGGCGGTCGGGTGCTCGGTGGAGCACAGGACGAGATCGAGAATCTGCTGGGCGTACTTGGTCATGTGTTTCTCCTAAATAAGAATTAGAATAATTCTTATTATAGCGATAAAAATAGAGTTGTCAAGCAAAAAATCAAAAATAGTTTGCGTCATGCGCGTACGCGCCGCGGCATACCCTTTATGGAAAAGGGGGAATGAGATGGACCAGACGATAGCATTCCTGGGCGGCGACGCACGCATGCGCCTGCTTGCCCAGATGATGGCTGCGGAGGGATACGATATCTGCTCGTGGGAGCTGACCGGTGCGCCGAATGAACGGGCGCTGTGCGACGCACTGAAAGCAGACATCATCGTCCTGCCGCTGCCAATGGAGAAAAACGGATACTTAAGCGGCACTGAGATGACGACCGAGCGCCTTTTCCGCGCGCTGCGGCCGGAGCATCGGATCTTTGCTGGGAACGTGAGCGCGGAGGCAATGGCGCTCGCGGACGCGCTGGGACTGCACATCACGGACTATTTCACTTCGGAAGAACTGAGCGTGCGCAACGCGATCCCGACGGCGGAGGGGGCCATCGAGGCGGCGATGAAGCACACGAGTGTCACGCTGCACGGCACGCCATGCCTCGTGCTCGGCTTTGGCCGCATCGGAAAGGTGCTCGCGCACGATCTGAGCGCGCTGGGAGCGAAGGTCAGCGTCAGCGCGCGCAAGCGGTCGGACCTTGCGTGGATCGACGCGTTCGGCTACGCGCCGCTGCACACGAACCGCCTCTCCGGCACGCTGGGGGAATTCCGCGTGGTGTTCAACACCGTGCCGCATCAGGTATTGGACGAAGCGCTCCTTGCCGAACTGCCGCCGGACTGCCTGCTCATCGAGCTTGCGAGCGCGAGCGGCTTTGACATGGACGCGGTCGAAACGCTGCGCCTTTCGTATCTCAAGGCAGGGGGACTACCCGGGCGCGTCGCGCCAGAGACGGCGGCGCGGGCCATCAAAAAGACGTTATGTCGACTCATCAAGGAGGAAGCATGAAGATCGGATTTGCCTTTTGCGGCTCGTTCTGCAACCATCCCGAGCTGCTGAAACTCTACGAGGACATCGCGCGCGAGCATGAGATCGTCCCGATTTTGTCGGAAAATGCGGCGAAGTATTCCACGCGCTTCGGCACGGCGGAGGACTTCGTCACCCGCGTGGAGGCGCTGGCGGGGAGAAAGGCCGTGCGCAATATCGTCGAAGCCGAGCCCCTCGGCCCGCAGGGGGCGATGGAAGTGCTCGTCATCGCGCCCTGCACGGGAAACACGCTTGCCAAGCTCGCCCACGGCATCACGGACGGTCCGGTGACGATGGCGGCAAAGGGGCACCTGCGCAACGGTAAGCCCGCTGTGCTTGCCATTGCGACGAATGACGGCTTATCCGCGAGCGCGCCGAACATCGCGGCGCTGCTGAACCGCAAGAACTACTATTTTGTCCCCTTCGGGCAGGACAACGCCGAGGCGAAGCCCACGTCGCTGATCGCGGACTTCCGCAAAATTATCCCGACGGCCGAGGCGGCACTGGAGGGAAGACAAATTCAGCCAATTTTGCTGTGAAACGAAAAAAGGCAGGAATTTCCTGCCTTTTTTGCGATGTAACAATAAACTTGCGCGCGATTTTTGTCAATGCTCGCTGAACTTGCTTGAAAAATCCCCCTCGCTTCTTTATACTTTGCCATAGGGAGAAGAGAGGAGGGAGCGCGAATGGACGAAAACCTGCGCGAGACAACAGAGCTTCCGGAGAGCGGAGGGACTGCGCCGAACGAAGAGAATGAGCCCGAGACGAAGAGCATCCGCTTTGTGCCCAGCGCCTATGACCCGCGCGGCATCGAGCAGTGGCTTTCCGAGCGCGCGGCGGAGGGGAAGCTCCTGCTCCGCTACGACGATTTTGTGATCGGCGAGCCGCGCGACTGCTGCTATCACCTGGAACCCGCCGCGGACGATGACGACCCCGACGAGCTGTTGCGCGAAAAGCGCGCCCGCCTGGGCTGGGAGTACGTCTGCCGGACGAAGGACGGCATTTTCTACATCTGGCGCGGCGACAGAATCGCGCACGTCCCCACGCCGAAGGACTGTACGGACTCCTACGGCTACCGAAGACTGTGCAAAAAGCTGCGCCGCAGCTATTTTCTGCCGCTGCTCTATCTGGTGGCAGACGTGCTGCTCATTTATTTCCTGTTTTATGTGTGGAGTATCCCGCTGCTGTCGCTGCTCACGATGCCGAAGAATGATGTGATTCAGGGTGTTTCACTTCTCCTTGGCAGCATCATCGGCATGTTCAGCGGCGCGCAGGAGCGGAAAGAGATGCGTACGCTTAAGCGCGCGATGGAGGATTGCGAGCGCGTAGAGAAGATGCCGCGCAACCGCTGGACTGGAGTGGATCGCGCGCTTTCGCTCATTGTCGTTGTGCTGATGGTCGCGGTGCTCTTCGGAAAAGGGGGATACAGCAAGTACGGCGATGCCTATGACGAGCCGACGCTGCCCTATCTTCGCGCCGAAGAGCTCGGCGGCGATCCGTTCGACTGGTGCGATCAGCGCGATCTTTCGACGCCGCTCGGCGGGCATGTGTACTCCGTCGGCGAAACACCGTATGCGGGAATGATCGACGGCTGGGAGCAGCTGAGCACAGAAGTGGACTTCTACGCCCCGCGCATTTCAACGCTGGCAAAGCCCTTGACACATGAGCTGCGCGACTACTTCATGGGAAGTGATGCGCAGACGCTTTCGATTGACGGCTTTGACGAGGCGTACTACGCAGAATTTATCAAACCAAATACCCGGCTTCCAAATGAACCGGACGAAGTCCACCAGTTTCTTATCCTGCGCCGCGGGGGAGAGGTGCTCTACTTTCGCACCGAGGCGCCCGACGACCTGCGCGAGCATCTGGACGAGTTTGCAGACATTTTTAATCAGTACAGCGAATTAGCATAAAAAGAAGTGCGTTCCTAACGGGAACGCACTTCTTTTTTGCTATCTTGTCACTGCTCTAACTTTTTGAGCTCGTCGAGCTGGCCCTCCAGCGTGGTGAACGCCTCGGGCAGCTGCGCGACGGCAGCGTCCGCGCGCTTGAGCTCGTTCGACACGCTCTCGCAAGTCGCGCCGAGCGTCGAGAGCGCCTGCTCGCAGTGCCCTCTGCATGCCGCGATCATCGCCTGCAAGCGCTCGCGTGTGGCGGCGTCGAGCGCGTCGGCGCGCTCACGGGCGGAGAGCTCAATGTCGGCGATGTGCGCCTTGACGCGGCCGTATTCCTCGACCTGCGGGCGGAGCTCATCCAGCTCATCCAAAAGGCGCATGCGCTCCTGCTCGGCGGCGGAAAGGCGTTCGGCGTGCTGCGCTTCCAGCTCGGCGATGCGCTGCTCGGCAGCCTCCTCTTTGGCTTTCAGCTGGCGGTCGCAGTCGGCCTTGGCGCTCGCGAGCTTCTGCGCGCCCTCTTCGATCTGCGCGCGCAGCTCGGAGATCGTCTCCTGCGCGGCGGTCAGACCCTTTTTGAGCGCGTCCTGCGCGCTGGACGCGGTCGAATAGGACTCGGCGAGCTTGTCACGCTCGCACTCGGCGGCGGCGAGTTTGTCGCGCAGCTCTGCATTCTCGCGGCAGAGGCCGTCGCTCTCCTGCTCGAGCGCTTCGATCTGCTGCTTGCTCTCGAGCGAGGTTTTTTCGATATAACGAATGACGTCATCGCGGTTGAAGCCGCCGAAGACGGAACTCTTGAAGGTATTTTCCATGTTTCTCCCACCTTTTCCTTTGTCAAAGTTATGGTAACACAAACCCGTCGCGATGACAAGGAAAAAAGCGCGACCTCTTAAGGCCGCGCTTTTACGGTTTTATCGGAGAGGGAAGGAAAAGCTCCTGCCCTTCTTGGTGAAAGTAAAGCTCTCCTGCTCTTCGCCGCCGGCTTTGGTGCAGCGCACGCGCTCGGCGCTCACGCTGCCGCTGACGTCGCCGCAGGTGACGCTGTCGCTTGCGCGGACGTTGCCCCTGACCTCGCCGCAGCGGACGCTGTCGTTTGCGGACACGTCGCCGCCGACATTGCCGCAGGTGACGCTGTCGCTCGCGCGGACATTGCCCTGCACGTCGCCGGTGCAGTGCACACTGTCGCCCGCCTGCACATTGCCACCGACATTGCCGCAGGTCACGTCATCGCCCGCGGTCACGTCGCCGCCAACGTCGGTGCAGGTCACGCCATCACCGGCTCTGACGCTGCCGGAGATCGTCGAATCGGTGCAGACGACGGAAAAGTCGCTGTAAATATCCTGCGCCGTGCCGGAAAAGTGCAGCTCGACGGTTTTGCGGATCTCGTCGTATTTGTCGTGGCGGAACAGGCTCCCCTGTTTCGGTTGGAGCAGCCGGTGCCCCTGGAAGAGCACGGCGTGGATGGCGTCGTCATCCTCCCACGGCAGCTCTGCCGCGATGGGCAAGATCTGGCTGTCCGCTTCCGCTTTTTGAGTGGGCTTTTCTTTGCTTTCGCGTCCAAAGAGCTCGTCGAGGCTGAGCTCCAGCGTGTCGGCCAGCAGCGGCAAAAGCTGCAGGTCAGGGCAGCAGACATCGCCCTCCCACTTTGACACGGCCTGATTGCTCACACCGAGCTTGTTTGCCAGCGCCTCCTGCGTCAGTCCTTTTTCTTTACGGCGGCGCAGAATGCGCGCGCCCATTGTCGATTCTTCCAAGTTGTCTATCCTCCTGCACTGCATTATAATAGTAAAGTGAGCGTTGGAAACGCGATGAGCGGGTGTCCCGCGTCGAACGGGAAGTCAGGCGCCGACGTTTCCCTCATATTCAGGCAGCACATCGTGTGCAAACGCCTGATCGCCGATCGTAACATGTTGGTCCTTCCTTGCCCCGTGCTGCAGCCGCGGCTTTGAATCACCGGTTATGGACTCAGTATAGGGGGCATGGGGAGGATTGACAATGGCGCGGTGGTTGAATCGGGGAAAATCCTTTCCAACCGCCGGTTGGAAAATGAAATTTCCTCTGATTTTTCAAGAAAAACTCAGTGCCGGATGACGGTGATCTCGCCCATATCCTTGGTGTAGTCGACCACATGCTGGAGGAAAAGCTGTGTGATCGTGGAGGGGAGGAAGCCTTTTTTCACGGCGATGCCGATCTCGCGCGACTGCTTGACGTTGAGCGGCAGCACGGCGACATGATAGCGCTCGGGCTTGATGAGCAGGCTGTGCACGATGCTGACGCCAAGTCCCGCCTCGACCATGGACAAGAGCGCGAAGTCGCTCGTCGTGTCGTAGGTGACCTCGGGATGGATGTTGTAATGGTCGAGCAGACGGTTGAACTCGTAGTCTTCGATCTCCATCAGGCGCACGAAGTTCTCGTGCGGCAGCTGCTCGAGCGGGAAGACGGACGCGTCCGCCATCGGGTGATCCTTTGGGAGGATGGCGACCATCGTGTCGTGCAGGATGGGCGTCGTCTCAAAGTCGTTGGAGGCGGGGATGGCAAGAAAGCCGCAGTCGATCGCGCCGCGGCGCAGCCATTCGGAAATTTCATAATACTCGCCAGTCATCAGCTGGATCTGAATGTTGGGGTACGTCTGGTGGAAGTCCTTCAGAATTTCCGGCAGCAGGCTGATGGCAAGGCTTGTAAAGCACCCGAGGCGCAGCGTGCCGGACTGCACGCCGTGCAGCTCGGACACGGCAAAGTTGAGGTCCTCATAGTCCTTGACGATCTCGCGGATCGTGGGCAGGAGCACCATGCCGTCGGAGGAGATCTCGATGCCGGAGTGGTTGCGCGTTAAGAGCTTGACCTGCCAGTCCTGCTCAAGGTCGGAGATCATCTTGCTCACGGCGGACTGTGTATAGCCCAATTCGTTCGCCGCCTGGGTGATGCTGCCGGTCTCCACAGTGCGGAGATAGGCAATATATTTACGAATACTCATTATAAATACCCTCAATAATCAACAATATCTCGAAGATTCCATTTTGGAATGCGCATATAAAAATATATTCGCTTTTCAAAACTGCTTTCGGATTATACAATATCAACAAAGAAAATTCAATGCCTACACACGGGATTTTCCAAGCAGTACAAAATTGTCAGACAAAATGTCGAATCAACAAGGAGGAAAACAGACATGATCCATTATTCCTGCATCGGTGCTACCGGTTATGTTTGCGGCGAAGTGCTCCGCATGATGGTCAACCACCACGAGGGAGAGCTTGTCAACGTGCTCGATACCTACGGTGTCGGCGATGCCATCTCTACGCATCATCCCGCTCTGCGCGGCTTCTATGATCAGGTCATCATGGACCTCACGGAGGAGAACGTCCGCGAGACCGCGAAGAAGAGCGATGTCATCATGATCCAGGTCCCCTCTGGCGACGTGGCCAAGTGGGCGGAGATCGTGCTCGCTGAGGACTGCGCCATCATCGATATCGGCGCTGACATCCGCTTCCGCGATGTCGACGTCTGGGAGAAGTGGTACGGCCAGAAGCACCCCGACGCCAAGATGACCCACGACGCTGTTTACTGCATCCCTGAGGTCATGCGCGACCTTGCCAAGGGCAAGAAGCTCATCGCCAACCCCGGCTGCTATCCCACTGCTTCCACCCTCGGCCTCCAGCCCATGCTCAAGGCCGGTCACATCGTTGACAACACCATCGTCATCGATGCCAAGAGCGGCTACACCGGAGCAGGCCGCCGTCCCGCCCTCAACAAGCTCCTCACTGAGGCGGAGAACAACTTCTGCGCTTACGCCCTCGGCGGCGGCCACCGCCACACGCCCGAGATCGAGCAGAACATTGCCTACATCACCGGCAAGGATCTGATGAAGCCCGAGACCTGGCAGTACATCAACTTCCAGCCGCACCTCCTGCCCCAGGTCCGCGGTATCGAGGTCACCATCTACGCTACCTGCGACAGAGACTTCACCAACGAGGAAGTTTACGAGCTCTACAAGGACTTCTACAAGGATGAGCCCTTCGTCAAGGTCTTCCCGGCGAGCCTGCCCGTTCAGACCAAGTGGGTCTACGGCACGAACTTCTGCGAGATGACCCCGACCTTCGACGCGCGTACCCACCGCCTGATCGTCTCCTCCGTGATCGACAACATCGGCAAGGGCGCAGCCGGCCAGGCCATCCAGAACATGAACCTCATCATGGGCCTGCCCGAGACCACCGGCCTCATGATGCCCCCGATGTATCCGTAATTTTCGGTTCGACGAGTTTCGACCCGATTTAGGCAAGAATGCTGTTAAACTAACGTTAAGAGAGGAGATCCCCCCACATGTCCAATCTGAAAAAGATCGAGGGCGGCGTTACCACGCCGCAGGGCTTCACCGCCGGCGCGGTCTACACCGCCATCAAAAAGCGCGAGAACAAGAAGCCCGACGTCGCTGTTCTCTACTCCGACCTGCCCTGCTCCTGCGCGGCCTGCTTCACCACGAACAAGTTCTGCGCAGCTCCGGTCATCCTTGACCGCGAGATCCTGAAAAAGGGCAAGGCCCGCGCCGTCGTCATCAACTCCGGCAATGCCAACGCCGCCACCGGTAAGCAGGGCATCGAAGACGCCCGCACCGTTGAGCGTGAGGCGGAAAAGCTGCTCGGCCTCGGTGAGGACGAAGTGTTCGTCTGCTCCACCGGCGTCATCGGCCAGAGACTTCCGGTCGACAAGGTGCTTCAGGGCATCCGCGAGATCATTCCCGCAAAGCTTGCCAAGGAGAACGGCTCCGAGGCTGCCTACGCCATCATGACCACCGATACCGTCCGCAAGGAGTGCGCCTATGAGCTGCAGCTCTCCACCGGCACGGTGAAGATCGGCGCGATGGCCAAGGGCTCTGGCATGATCCACCCCAATATGGCGACGATGCTCGTCTACGTGACGACCGACGCCAAGGCGGATCCCGCAGACCTGCAGAAGATGCTCTCCGCGGCTGTGGATAAGAGCTTCAACATGTGCACCGTCGACGGCGACACCTCCACGAACGACTCGATCTTCCTGCTCGCCAACGGCGCTTCCGGCGTTGAGATCAAGACCGAAGAAGACAAGAAGGCAATGGCCGACCTCGTGCTCGCCATCTGCACCGATATGGCCCGCCGCGTCGCTTCCGACGGCGAGGGTGCGACTCACCTCATCGAGGTCGAGGCCTACGGCCTGCCCACCGAGCACGACGCGCGCCTGGTCGCCAAGTCCATCGCGGGTTCCATGCTCTTCAAGGCTGCCGTCTTCGGCCGCGACGCCAACTGGGGCCGCATCATGGCCGCTGCCGGTTACTCGGGCGCTGACGTTGACCCGACCCGTGCCGACTGCATCATCAAGAGCGCTGCCGGCGAAGTGCAGGTCATGAAGGACGGCTTCGGCGCGGACTTCAGCGAAGAGCTCGCCAAGAAGGTCCTCACCGAGCATGACATTACCGTCATCGTCCGCTTCTATCAGGGCGACGGCGAGGCCAAGGCCTGGGGCTGCGACCTCACTTACGATTACGTCAAGATCAACGGCGACTACCGCACCTAATTTTTGAAGGAGGCTCCACCATGAGCGATATCGCAAACAAGGTCGAAACTCTGATGGAGGCAATGCCTTACCTTCAGAAGTATCAGGGTAAGATCATCGTCATCAAGTACGGCGGCAACGCCATGATCAACGAAGAGCTCAAGGACGCCGTCATGCACGACGTGGTGCTGCTCAAGCTCCTCGGCATGAAGCCCGTGCTCAGCCACGGCGGCGGCCCCGGCATCAACAAGATGCTCGAAAAGCTCGACATCCCCGTCGAGTTCATCGAGGGCCTGCGCTACACCTCCGCCGACATCATGCGTGTTGTCGAGATGGTGCTCGTCGGCCAGGTGAACACCGAGCTCGTCGGCTTTATCAACAAGCTCGGCGGCAAGGCGGTCGGCCTTTCCGGCGTCAGCGGTGACATCTATCACTGCCACCAGCGCGACGAGGTCCACGGCTACGTGGGCGACATCGACTATGTCGATCCCAAGCCCATCTTCGCCATGCTCGACGCGGGTTACATCCCCGTCATCGCCCCCGTCGGCACCGACGGTCAGGGCCACACGTTCAACATCAACGGCGATACCGCCGCGGGCAAGCTCGCTTCCGCGCTGGGCGCTGAAAAGCTCGTGATCCTCACCGATATCGAGGGCCTGTGCAACGACATCAAGATCCGCGACGTCATCAGCTATCTGAACATCGAGGATGTCAAGGCGCTCAAGGACAAGGGCACGATCGCCGGCGGCATGATCCCGAAGGTCGACTGCTGCGTGCAGGCCATCGAAGAGGGCGTGACGAGCGTCAACATCATCGACGGCCGCAAGCCGCACTCCGTGCTCTACGAGGCCTTCACGAACGAGGGCACCGGCACGACGATCGGCACCGCACAGCCGAGCGTCGGCATCAAATGGTAAAACATACATCCAATTTATTATAGGAGGACATAATAATGATCGAAAAGTTCAAGACCAACGCCGAAGTCATCGAGAATGGCGACAAGTACCTCTATGGCAACCACGTCCGTATGCCCCTTTCCATCGAGCGCGGCGAAGGCGCTTACGTCTTTGATAAGGACGGCAACAAGTACCTCGACTTCATCGGCGGTATCGCCGTCAACGGTCTCGGTCACTGCCATCCCGCGATCGTCAAGTGCCTCGAAGAGCGCTCCAAGACGATCCTCCACTGCTCCAACTACTTCTACAACGAGCCTGCCGTCCAGACCGCGAAGCTGATCGTCGAAAACAGCTGCTTCGACAAGGTTCTGTTCGCCAACTCCGGCGCTGAGGCCAACGAAGGCCAGATCAAGCTCGCCCGCAAGTACGCCAAGGATCACGGCCATCCCGAGCGCTTCGTCGTCATCACGATGAAGAACTCCTTCCACGGCCGCACCCTCGCGACCTGCACGGCCACCGGCCAGTATGCGGTGCACCGCTACTTCGAGCCCCTGCCCTCCGGCTTCCGCTATGCTGAGTTCAACAACCTCCAGTCCGTCAAGGATATCATGGATGAGTATGTCTGCGCGATCCTGACCGAGCCCGTTCAGGGCGAGGGCGGCGTGCGTCCCGCTTCCCAGGAGTTCCTGCAGGGCCTGCGTGACCTGTGCGATGAGAAGGGCATCCTCCTCATGTTCGACGAGGTCCAGGTCGGTTCCGGCCGTACCGGCAAGCTCTTCGCGCACCAGAACTACGGCGTGGAGCCCGATACCTGCTCCATGGCGAAGGCGCTCGGTTCCGGCGTGCCCATCGGTGCTGTTTGCGCACGCGGTGAGGCTGCCAAGACCCTGACGCCCGGCACCCACGGCTCCACTTTCGCCGGCGGTCCTCTCGCCTGCGCACTCGCTGCCACCACGCTCGACGTGATGATCAACGACGGCGTCATCGAGAACTCCCGCAAGATGGGCGAGTACTTCCGTGACCAGATGCACAAGGTCATCGAGAAGAACCACCCCGACGCGGTCAACGAGATCCGTGGCCTCGGCCTGATCGACGGCATCCAGCTCAACAAGCCCTCCGGCCAGCCCGTCGTCGACCTGTGCTTCAAGGACAGCAAGGTTCTCATCAACAACACCAACGGCAACGTCCTGCGCTTTGTCCCGCCGCTGATCGTCAATGAAGAGGAGATCGACATTGTCATCAAGGCTGTTGATGAGGCCATGACCAAGCTCGGCTGGTAATTATCTCGGATACTACCTCGCGTTTCTTGCCTGCGAGGTCGGCGGCACGGGTTTCCCTTCCCGTGCCATGCCGGAAGTATACATGACCTCATCCCCGGCCTGCCGATGGGGGATCGGCGGGCCGGGGAGAGAGGTATTTTCTGCATTTTACAAGCAGCATTTCACCCCTTGTGTTGTGCCAGTGTAAAATCCAAAAGGAGGAGTGCGATCCAAAACCTGCATCGGTAGATACCACGAGAATTGAAGAAGGAAAGAGCATTACCGTAAAACTGCGTTCACCATTCAAAAACACTTGCTATCGCTATAGAATCATGCTAAAATGAATGCATAGATATCCATGCAAGTAGCGAAGCGACCCCCAAAATTTCGAAAGGTTGGTAACACTATGAGTAAGGAAAAAAGAATGCCCAAACTGTGGGAAGCCCTGTTGACGCTGGCAATCCTGATCGCGGCACTCGCGGTCGGTATCATCATCTTCGGTGTTGACCCGCACGTACCCATGTTTGTTGGCGTAATGGCTGCCGCCCTGATGGCGCTGCATCTCGGCTACAAATGGGATGAAGTTGAAAAGTCCATGATGGACGGCATCTACAAAGCATTGCAGTCCGTCTGCATCCTGATCATCGTCGGTATCCTGATCGGCGTATGGATCAACGCTGGCGTCGTGCCGACGATGATCTACTACGGCCTGAAAGTCCTCAAGCCCGCGATTTTCTTCATCGCGTGCGTTCTCATTTGCTCCATCACCTCTCTTGCCACCGGTACGTCCTGGGGCACGATGGGCACGATGGGCGTTGCCCTGATGGGCATTGGCTTCGGCCTTGGCATGAGTCCCGGCATGACCGCCGGCGCGGTCCTCTCCGGCGCCTACTTCGGCGATAAGATGAGCCCGCTGTCCGATACGACGAACCTCGCTCCCGCCATGGCCGGTACGGACGTTATCACCCACGTCAAGGCCATGATCCTGCCCACCGGCATCACCTACGCCATCACCCTGATCTTCTTCGGAGTTCTCGGTGTGATGCAGTATCACGGCGGCGATGCGGATATGTCCCGCGTGATCGAGTTCTCCAACGCGCTGAACGCCGCGGAGGGCGGTATCTTCAACATCAGCCCGTTGCTGCTCCTGCCTCCGGTCGTCGTTATCGTGGCAGTTGCCCTGAAGGTTCCCGCGATCCCTGGCATCACCCTCGGCATTGTTGCCGGTGTCATCCTGGGCCTCATCTTCCAGCCCGGTGCCTGCACGCTTGGTACCATCTTCGATTATGGTAAGAACGGCTACTACTTCTCTGAGGAAGCGCTCGCCATGTTCGAATCCACCCTGTCTCCTGAAACGAGCTACACCATGACAAAACTCCTGGAAAGCGGCGGTATCATGGGTATGATGTCCTCCGTCTCCATGACGATCATCGCCATGATGTTCGGCGGTATCATGGAGCAGACCCACCAGCTCGAGGTCATCGTCAACTCCCTCAAGAAGATTGCCAAGGGTCCTGCGGCTCTCGTTGGCCTGACCGAAGTGACCTGCGTTCTCTCCAACGCCACCATGCCCGAGCAGTACATCTCCATCGTGGTTCCCGGCCGTATGTATGCCGAGGAGTATCAGAAGATGGGCGTGCACCCGGCAGTTCTGTCCTCTGCCCTTGAAGGTGCCGGTACCGTTACCTCCGCTCTGATCCCCTGGAACACCTGTGGTGTGTTCATTAAGGACACCCTGAACATCGCTCCTTGGGGCGCCGGCGGTTACGGTCCCTGGGCCATCTTCAACTGGCTGATGCCCATCATGAACTGGCTGTGCGTGCTGATCGGCTGGTCGCTCAAGGATCTTGCGGGCAAGCCCTTCAAGAAGAGCAAGAAAGTCGCGCAGTAAATCAGTTAGCGACCCAACAGAAAGGTCCCTACCTAAAGGAATTAAAAAATCATGACAATGAATCGGAATCAATATCCCTGTGTGGAATTCGATCTCGATAAATTGGCAGCGAATCTGGCAGCGCTCGTAGAGCGCTGCCATGATTCGCTCATCGAGGTCGCGGGCGTCGTCAAGGCTGTGTCGTCGCTGCCGGAGATCGTGCGCGTTTATGAAAAGAGCGGCGTGAAGTTCATCGCTACGTCCCGCATCAGCCAGATGCGCGCGATCCGCGAGGCGGGTATCTGCAAAAAGCCGCTGATGCTCATTCGTATCCCGATGCTCTCCGAGCTCCCCGACGTGGTGGAGCTGTGTGACATCAGCCTGCAGAGTGATATTATCGTGCTGCGTGCACTGAACGAAGAGGCCAAAAAGCAGGGCAAGGTGCACGAGGTCATTTTGATGATGGACCTCGGCGACCTGCGCGAAGGCTTCTGGAACGAAGAGGACGCGATCGACGCCGCGCTCGAGATTGAGCATGAGCTCAAGAATCTGCGCCTTGCGGGCGTGGGCGTCAATTTGAGCTGCTACGGCTCTGTTTTGCCGACCAAGCGCAATATGCAGGCGCTCGTCAGTCTGGCGGCAGACATTGAGCACGAGATCGGAAGACCTCTCGACTATATCAGCGGCGGTGCATCCACCTCGGCCTATATGGCAATGAACGGCACGATGCCCTATCGCATCAATCTGCTGCGTCTCGGCGATATCGGGCTTCGCGGAGAGTCGGACAATTTCTCCCCTGATTTTTTGCATAAGGATGTGCTGACGATCAAGGCCGAGGTCATCGAGTGCCGCGACAAGCCGAGCTTTCCGGTCGGCGCCAGCCGCTCGCAGAACTGCTGAACCTCGTCCGGCTCGA
>OHTC01000408.1_pt1 | contig 23094 bp, 17 predicted proteins | sample 1578801 | NCBI WGS metagenome assembly OHTC01 (sample SAMEA3879556, study PRJEB24766) | human gut metagenome | biome: human-associated habitat; feature: feces | place: USA | collected 1985/1987 | reverse complement strand
AAAATATTGGATATGGTATAAAAACTTTCCTTGTGCCACCTTGTCTTTATTCGTACCTATCAGGTTGCCCAACATATCCATTGTCCGTTGTCCGCTATGTACATATTCGTCTATCGGTTTTCAAATAAAAAAGATTGATTTTATATTTCTATTTTTAATCAATCTTTTTTATCAATATTATGACACTATACCCCAATGCCTTTACTTCTTTTCTTATCGTTATTAACATCCTGCGTAACAGTTGAAACACAATTGGATATTTTAGAAACAATTTTAGGCATATTTTCATTAACTGAATTTACTTCTTCATTTTGTGGTTGATTCGGGGTGAGTGTCAGTTGTATTTTCCGCTCCAATGCCGCAACCTCCGATTTCAGTCCTTTCAGCTCCTCTTCCTTCTTTTCCAGTACCTCGGTCTTGCGGTCGAGGGCGGTTTCCTTCTGGTCGATGCGGTTCTCCTGACGGCTGATCTCCGCACGGCGCTGCTTGATCTCCTTGTCGGCCTCTGCCTTCTGGGCATCGACCTCGGCTTTCAGACGGAAAGCCTCGTCCTTTGCTTCCAGAACCGCTTCCTTGCGCTTCTGGTCAGCGGTCTTGATCGCCTCGTTCACCAGCCGGGTAGCCTCGGCCTCGGCGCTGCCGATCTGGGCTTCGGCAGTCTTTTTACGGTTGTTGTAACCAATAAAATAGCCCGCAGCCACGCCGACAACAGCAACGATCAAGGCCACGATCACTCCGATCGCGGTCATTGCGTTCACTCTCCTTTGTTTCAATTCAATGCAAAATTAAAAGCAGGAGACGCTGCGCAGCAGGACACGGGCAATGATATAGAAAGAGCTTTCAATGCAAAAAGTGACACCAAAACCATACGCACCACCCAAAACCGGCGGCACGGGCAAAAGCATACGGCTTTTCTCTTTACGGTTCCATTTTATATCAAACAGGCACGCTTTGCCTGAAACGGGTACAGGGTCACACAGAAGCCTGCGTACAGCGTCTTTGATTCCATACTACTAAATATAGTACGAAACATTTGCCCGCTTGTCAAGAGGAAAACCCTGCCCGCAGAACATTTTGTGCAGAAAAACAAAAATAAGATGGCTGCGGCAGGCACCCCCTCAGTCATCGCTGCGCGATGCCAGCTTCCCCGAGGGGGGAGCTGGCACGCCGTCAGGCGTGACTGAGAGGGTTCTCTTCCCAAACCAAAAAGACTGCCCCGGAGAACGGAGCAGCCCTTCTGGCTTATGATGAAAAGAAGAAAATGAAGGAGAATAGCTTATTATTTGGCGGCTTTTTCGCCCTCCGGGAAGATGATCTTATTCACAAAGAAGAAGATGACCATGGAGATGCCGCCGTTGAGCACGGTGGTGCCGATGTTGTAGATGAAGTCCGGTACCAGCAGCCCTGCCACTGCCACCCAGATGCAGTTGATGGAGTTGACGATGCAGGTGATGATGCAGAAGGCCAGCACATACCAGCCGATCTGTTTTGCCAGATTGCCCTTGCTGCGGAACACAAAATTGCGCTGGATGGGGAAGTTGATGCACTCGCCGATGACCATGGCGATCATGTAGGCGCAGAAGTAGGGCAGACCGCCGTGGGCGGCATCGTAGCCGAGGATGTTCCACTTGAAGGTCTCGCCGAACAGGGTGATGTCAATGCCCGGCCAGCCGAAATCCACCACCGGCAGGCTTGCAAAGGCCTTGGGCAGAAATTGCAGCAGCAGGTACTTGAACACCGTGATGAGGTTGGACACGATGACGAACAGGCCGCCCTCGCGCACCCACTTGGCAGCGGCGGGGTGCTTTGCCGCGAAGTTATTCCAGAAATTCATAGCCTGCTTCCTTTCAGCTGTTTTTCAAGCGCTCTTCCATGCGGCTGTTCAGCACGAGGTTTTTCACGGCCTCCACGATCACCCGCACAAGGCCGATGATCCAGAAGCCCTGCAGCTCCATCACGATGCCGTCCACCATGCCCATGCTGATGGCGCCGTTGGTCATTTTGGCCAGCGCACGCAGAGGCATATTGTACTGGAACAGGATGTTCAGGTCGGGCTTGCCCTTTTTGATGCTGCGGCGCAGCAGGGTGCCCAGCACGGCAGCCGCCAGCCAGCCGATGGGGCTGCGTCCGTGCCCCATCTCGCCCAGCGTCATGTTGCGGTCGATGTGCACCTTGTTCTCCGGGATGGGACGACCAAGCAGCGCCTCAAACTCCGCGTCCGGCACGTTCTGCACCTGCGCAGTGCGGTAATGCTCCAGATTTTTGCCCGCGTAGGGGTCGGGTGCGCCAGTGCTCTCCACCGTAACAGCGGCAGTCAGACGGATATCGGCGCTGGAAGCGCCCACCAGCAGCTGATAGCTGCCGCCCTCCACCTCCCAGCGGTCGGTCTTGACGTTCCAGTAGCGGAACGCCTTATCGTCCAGCGGGATGGTGACGGTCTTGCTCTCTCCGGCTTCCAGCTGCACCTTGGCAAAGCCCTTCAGCTCCTTGACGGGGCGGAAAACTTTTGCATCCGGCTTTGCCACATACAGCTGCACCACCTCGGCACCTGCACAGCTGCCGGTGTTGGTGACAGTCAGGGTCACGCCCTTTTCGTCTGCTTTCAGGTCACTGTACGCAAAGCTGGTATAGCTCAGGCCGTAGCCGAAGGGGAAGGCGGTGGGCACACCGGCGGTGTCGTAGTAGCGGTAGCCCACATACAGGCCCTCGCGGTACTCCACGTTCCGGCCGTCGCCGCCGAAATGCGCTTTTGCGGGGGTGTCGGCGTAGCTGCGCGCCCAAGTCTCAGCCAGCTTACCGCAGGGGTTCTGCGCGCCGGTGAGCACCTCGACCAGTGCGCCCGCACCGGCCTGACCGCCCAGACAGCCGTAGACCAGCGCCTTGCAGTCCTTGACCCATGCGCTTTCCAGCGAGGAGCCTGCGCTCAGCAGCACCACCACGTTGGGGTTTGCCGCCGCCACAGCCGCCAGCAGTTCCAGCTGGTTTTCTGCCAGCTTCATGTCGGCGCGGTCGATGCCCTCGCTCTCCTTGATCTCGTCCAGACCCATGCACAGCAGCACCACATCGGCGTTCTTTGCCAGCAGCACCGCCTCGGTTTTCAGTGCCTCGTCGGGCTTGCCATGCCGGTCAAAGCCCTTGGCATAGCCGACGCTGTTCAGGCCGCTTTCGGCAAGGCAGTCCAAGAAGGAATCCACCTTGATGGAGTTGACGGCGCTGGAGCCTGCACCCTGATAGCGGGGTGTCTGGGCAAAGTCGCCGATGACCGCCACCTTTTCCCCTTTTGCAAGGGGCAGCAGGCTGTTTTCATTTTTCAGCAGCACGATGCTCTGGGCAGCAGCCCGGCGCGCCAGCGCGTGGTGGGCGTCGGCATCGAACTTGCCGGGTGCGGCGTCCACCGCCGCTTTGGTGGTGAACACCAGCTCCAGCAGTTCCTCCAGCCGGGCGTCCACGTCTGCTTCGGTGATCTTGCCGGTCTGCACCGCCTTCATCAGCTCCCGGATGGCGTCCCCGCCGGGGGCGGGCATTTCCAGCGTAGAGCCGTTCTTTACGCCGAGGGCGTGGTCGTTGCTGCCGCCCCAGTCGGTGACCACTGCGCCGTCAAAGCCCCAGTCCCTGCGCAGGATCTCCATGAGCAGGTGGGCGTTCTCGTTGGCGTAGGTGCCGTTGACAAGGTTATAGGCGGACATGATGGTCTTGGGCTGCGCCTCCTTGACCACCATCTCGAAGCCGGTCAGGTAAATTTCCCGCAGGGTGCGCTCGTCCACAATGGAATCCGAGGCCATGCGGCGCAGCTCCTGACTGTTCACGGCAAAGTGCTTGGGACAGGCGGCAATGCCGTTTTTCTGGATGCCGCGGACGTAGGCCGCCGCCATCTTACCGGCAAGGTAGGGATCCTCCGAGAAATACTCGAAGTTGCGGCCGCACAGGGGACTGCGCTTGATGTTCAGGCCGGGGCCCAGCAGCACCGACACGCCCTGTGCTGCTGCTTCTTCGCCCATGGCTGCGCCCACAGCCTCGCCAAGCTCCGGGTCCCAGCTGTTGGCCACGGTGGCCGAGGTGGGGAAGCAGGTGGCGGGCACACTGGGGTTCAGGCCCAGATGGTCAGCCGCGCCGGCCTGCTTGCGCACGCCGTTGGGGCCGTCCGACAGGGTAATGGCCGGGATGCCCTTGCCCGGCAGCGCCCGGGTGGTGAACACCGTGCCGCCGCTCAGCAGGGCGCATTTCTGTTCCAGAGACAAGCTCTTGATGATATCTGTGTGTTTCATGGGTCTCTCCTGACAATCAAAAAAAGGGGGCGGGCGTTTGCCCGCCGCCCCTTCTGTTCCTATGTGTTGATCAGACGGTTTTTACGTCCTCTTTCTTTTTACGGAAGCGGAGGATCGTCAGAACGACCAGAACTGCGATCAGACCGCCGCAGACACCATCCACTGCGTAGATGACCTTCTGGTAAGGCTCGACCTTTGCCAGATAACGGCTGCCCGGCATACCGCCGTTCATTGCCTTGGAGTTTGCAATGGTGTACAGGATGTTATGGATTGCTTCACGACCGTAGTGGTAATCTGCAACGTCATCCTTGTTAAAGGTGTACCGTGCGCCGGTGGGCAGGTTCGTCAGCTTGCCGTCTGCACCGGCCTGGATCATCTGGCCAGCGTCCATAAAGACACCGGTGTTTGCGTTGTCGGTGATGATAAAGCCGTGGAAGCCCCACTCGTTGCGCAGCAGGCCGGTGATCATGTTGTAGTTGCCGCCGGCCCAGGTATAGCCAACGCGGTTGAAGGAGGTCATGATGCCGGTGACGGACGGGATCTCGGTGGTGGCATTGCTGTAAGTGCCGTCGCCGTTGTCCTTTGCATAGTTCATCTCGACCTTATCAGACTTGACGCACATCTCAAAGGGCTTGAGGTAGATCTCGCGGGCCGCCTGCTCGTTCAGGAAGGTCGCAATGCTGTACTGGCCTTCACGGTCGCCGCGGTGGTCCTCCTGATCGTTGATGGCGTAATGCTTGACAAAGACATACATACCGCGGGAGGCGACACCCTCACACTCGAGGGAAGCAATGTGACCGCCGATGAACGGATCCTCGGAGTAATACTCGCTGTTGCGGCCGGAGAATGCCGTGCGGTGCATATTGACAGCAGGTGCATACCAGCCATCAACGCCCAGATAGTAGGACTCGTCGCCAATGTTCTCGCCGTAGTGAGTGGCCAGATCATCGTTGTAGGTCTGTGCCAGAACGATCACGCCGCAGTGCGTGATGTTGCCCTTGAAGTAGAGGTTGCCGCTTGCATCAAAGCCGTAGTTGACCAGGCCGGTGGCAGTGTCGCGGTCGGTCGTGGAGGGCTTATCCACCGACTTGATGGCAGCCGTGCCATAGCCGGACTGCGTGATCAGGGTCTGATAATCGCTGGGGGTCAGCTGGTCGAGCAGTGCGTCCCACTTTTCATCATCGTAATCCAGACCGCGCATATCGATCAGACCCAGACCGTTGTCCTTGCCGTAAACGATCTCATCGGTCAGGGTGGAGAAGTCGGTGGGGTTCAGGGAATCAAAAGAATCCAGCTTTGCAAGGTCCTCCTTGCTGATCGTCTTGCGGTAGGTATAGGATGCAGCCTTGCCGCTGGCATCGGTACCATTGATGGGGTTGCCCCAGGTGCTGATCTGGTCGCTGACCTCGCCGTCAACGGTCGGCCAGGTGCCAGTCCAGTCACTGCGGGAGAGATACTGCAGCCCGCCGTTTGCATGGTCGAGCTGATTGGTGATCTCCACACCGGTCGTGGTGTCAAGCTTGTAGGTTGTGGTATCCACGGTGCCGTTTGCCGGGGTGTAGATTTCAACAAAAGCAGTGTCGCCATCCGCGGTCATACCGTCTGCCACGCTCTTTCCCTTGGCAGAGAGGATGTTGTTGACCGCTTCGTGTGCGTTTTTAGCCGCAGTGATATAGTAATCACCTGCGTCCAGAATGTAGGTCTTGGCATTGACGTAGTCGTAGGACTTCAGCTGTTCCTGGTCGAAGGTGACCGTCACGGTCTCGCTTGCACCGGGAGCCAGCTCCGAGGTCTTGGCGTAACCGACCAGTTCAACGGCAGCCTTTTCCACCTTGTTGGCCTTGTCATAATCGGTGTAAGGGCTCTGTGCGTAGACTTCCACAACGTCCTTGCCTGCAACAGAACCGGTGTTGGTGACCTTGACCGTCACGGTGCAGGTATCGCCATCCCAGCTGGTGTTGTAATCCGACCAGTCAAAGGTGGTGTAGGACAGGCCGTAGCCGAAGGGGTACATCACAGCATCGTCGTAGTTGTAATCGCCCGCATTGCCCTGACCGAGGACTTTATCCTCGTAACGGGTCTCGTAGTAGCGGTAGCCAACATAGATGCCCTCTTTGTAGCTGACGTAGTTGTACTTGGTGAGGTTGCCATTCTCATCGTAGTAGGCAAAGTCGCCGAAGTTCTGCGCCGCCGGGCTGTTCATGGCATCCACTTCATAGGTATCCACGGTGCGGCCGGAAGGATTGACCTTGCCGGAGAAGATCTCAGCCAGAGAGCACAGGCCGTAGTCGCCCATGGCAGGAGCCGAGATGACCGTGTGGATGCTGGGATAATCCTCCACCCAGCTCAGATCGACCGCTGCACTGGAGTTGAGCAGCAGCACCACATCGTCAAAGTTGTCGTTCAGATACTGCAGGATCTCCAGTTCCGTAGAATCCGGCTCCAGATAAGTCTTGGTCTTGTCCTCTTCCACATCGGTGTGGTTGTACATGGAGCGGGGCATATCACGGCCTTCGCCCGCCACACGGCTGAACACAAAAACAGGAACCGTATTCTTCATGGAATCGGTCAGACCCGGCTCTGCTTTCATAACAGACAAGGGGCATTCGTTGATGGAAAAGTCCTCGTCATCACCGTAGGAAACGGAACCAACGCCCAGACCGTAATCCTTGCCGTTGCCTTCGGAATAGAATTTCCAGAGGTCCTCGTTGACACCGAACCCGGCATCTTCAAAGGCCGTTTTCATATCGACTTTGTTGCCGCCGATGTAGCTGACTGCCGAATGGCTGACAAAACTGAAGGTGGTATCCGTGCTGTACGGCATCTTTCCTGCATCGTTTTTCAGTAAAACAATGCCTTCGGCGGCGATCTTCTTATTCAGAGCGATCTCATCCTCAATCAGCGCAGCCTCTGTGTCAAAACCGGGCTTGCTGTATTCCATATTGATGCCTTCGGTCTTTGCCTTGCTGTTGTCGATGCCGCCGCTCTTCAGGCCCAAAATGCTCTGCACGCTGCTGGCATTAGGCGGGATCAGCACATTGGCCGCAACCATACCGCCCGCCAATGCGACACACAACACACCCGAAACGGCAGTTTTGATGATCTTGCCCATCATCTTACTGTCCTTCTTTTTCTGTGCCATAACTATTAACTCCTTCTCTTTTGGGTACACGACCCGGTTCATGGCTGTTCTCCGGAGTGCGTCCACTCCTTTGCTTGATGTCATTTTATCATATATACTGCAAAACGAACCGTTCTTCGCACAATCTGTCGTTTTGGATGCATGATTTGCAAAAGTTACAATAAAGTTTCAAATTTTATTGTGCTAATACACAAATATCACCGCATTGCATTTGTGCACCCTGCCAGACAACAAAAAACGGCAGGGGATGCCTGCCGTAAAGATTTATTCGTTTTGGGGCAGCGGAAATAAGATCCGCAGGGTGCACCAGTTGTTTTCCCAGTGCATCGTCATGCTGCCGCCGTGCTGCTGCGCAGTGGTGCGGACGCTTTTCAGGTCTGACCCCTGCTTTGGCAAGCCGTCCGCATCCAGCGCGGGGGCGGCCTCTGTATAATGCTCGAACCGCAGCATGGCAAAGCCACCCTGACTGTACACCGCCACCTTAATGAGCCGCTTTTCGGGGTCCGGCTCGGCGCGGACGGCGGCAATGGCGTTGTCCAGCGCCACGCCCACAATGGTGCACAGCTCCCGGATGGTGAGAAAGCCCAGCATCCTGCCGTCCGCTACGCTGGTGATGGTGATGTTCTCCTGCTGGCATTCCATGGTCTTGGCGGTGAGCAGGGTATCCAGCACCGGGTTGCCGGTCTTGTTCTCGGCCTCGTACTGGCGGATGTTCTGCTCCATGGCGGCAATGGCGGCGTTCTGCTTGGTCTGGTCCTGCTCCTCCCGGATGCGGGCAAGCTGGATCTTCAGCTCATGGTACCGCCGGTTGATGAGGTTGATGCCCTCCTTGCTGCGCTTGTACTGCTCGTACTGGCGGTGCAGCACCTCGTCCATGGCGGCAAGCTCGCCGTGCAAAGCGTTCTCCCGCAGCTGCTCGTGCTGCACGGTCAGGATCAGCACACCGGAAAAATCCACCAGTGTGCGGATGGAAAAGATGCTCATGTTGATATCGCTGCCGGGCAGAAAGCCCAGATTGCTTACCGCAAAGGCAGTCAGCGCCAGCATGACCGCCGTCAGGGCGGCGCTGCCGCCGATCTGTAAGTGCCCGGCGGGCCGGGGACGGCGGTGCTGCAAATAGCACATGATGCCGAACAGCGCCCCATACACCAGCGCCAGCAGCAGCAAAGACAGCGGCTCCCACGGGCCGCGGGCGGGCCAGAGGGCGCAGTGCAGCTGCCACTCCACGCTGGCGGCAAGCTCTGCCAGAATAAACGCCCGGGCGCAGTGATACCCGGCTTCCAGCAGGGTGATGCTCCACACACCCCATAAATATAAGTAAGAAAACCCGATGGCCGTTACCATGCAGGGGATCCAGAGCCCGCCGGGCACATTGCCCGTCAGCCCCAGAAAGGCCGACAGCCCCGCCGCCCACAGCAGGGTGACACCCACGGTAACTGCCTTGGAAAAGCGGGGCATCAGTGCCGGGGTGACCAGCAATACCGCCAGACACTCGGCAAGGGCGGTGTACAGCCGGGGGATATCCGGCAGCGCGGTCATGAGCCTTCACCTCCGATGTAATCGGTCAGTGCAGCAAGAAAGGCCTTGCGCTTGGGGCGGCTGACCTGCAGCTCGCAGGGGCCCACCTGTACGGTGCTCTGCCGCAGCTCCCGCACCTGTGCCAGATTGACAAGATAGCCGCTGTTGCAGCGGGCAAAGGGGCAGTCTGCCAGCTTTTCCTCAAAGGCCTTGAGGGCGCCGGGGGCAGAAAAATCGCCCTCATCGGTATAAAAGTGCACCCGGTGCCCCTCGCTTTCCAAGTAATAGATGCTTGCGGTGTCCAGCCGGCGCAGTCCGCCCTCCACCGGCACAGTCAGGTAGTGCTTTGCCCGCTTTTCCAGCCGGGCAACCGCCTTGAGCAGCTGCTGCGAAAAGGCAAAGTAGGGCACCGGCTTCAGCACATAGTCCAGCGCTCCCACCGAGTAGCCCCGGATGGCATACTGCGCCATATTGGTGATGAAGATCAGGATGACGTCTGCATCCATCTGTCGGATGCGCTCTGCCGTGGTCATGCCGTCCAGATGCTTCATCTCCACATCCAGAAAAATAATGTCGTAGACCGCGCGGTAATCCTCCAGAATATCCACCCCGTCCGCAAAGACCGTCACTTCAAACTCTGTCCCGTACTGCCGGGTATACCGCCGGACATACTCCTGCAATACCCCCTGTACCTCCGCGTCGTCCTCTACGATCGCCACCCGGATCATGACCGCACCTCCCTTACCACACCTTTGTGGAACTGTTACGGCTCTATTATAGCGCAATCCCGTCCGGTTTGCCAAGGGGCACTCCGCAACAAAGGGCAGGGCAGCCCACAGCTGACCACCGTGGACGTCAACCCCTACCAGCTGGGCATGGAAGCCGCCAGCCAGACCATCAACCACATCGAGAACCCGAACCTTCTGGCCACAAAGATCATCGTGCCGCATAAGCTCATCCCCCGGGAGAGCTGCTGCCCGCCGGAGGAGCAGCGCTAGGAAGTGCTTTTTCAGCAATACAGTGTCCGCTTCCGGGAGCTGCCGCGCAGCGCTTGCTATCCTGCCCCCAGAGTAGACAGCGTAAAAAACGCTGCATCCTCCGGGGGTATTTTTATGCCCAAAAAACACAAAAGAATGCCCGCCCACCTGTGGAAAACCACGGTGGGCGGGCATTTTATGGTTTATCGTTTGCGCGCTGTAAAAGCGTTCAGAGGGCGGTGGGCTGGGGTACCAGCCGGAAGAGCATCACAGGCAGCGCGCTGTTTGCAAAATCCAGCGTATAGATGAGCTTTCCGCGCTCTGTTTCAAACGGCATCTCGGTCTGTGTGCCGTCCGGGGCAATGCGCACAAGCTTTTTGCCTTCCAGCAATCCGGCGGGCAGCGCGAGCCTTACCCGGCCGGTGGGCTGCGTCAGGCTGCCTGCGGTTTCAAAGGCCACACTCAGGTATTCCCCGTTCGTCCGTGCGGTCACATCCTCCGCAGAAAGACTGCCGCTGTTAGCCCACGCCGTTGCGGCTTCGATCATTTCCAGCTGCGCGGCGTTTTCTGCCTGCCCGCACACGGGGCAGAAGGTCAGCGCTTCGCCTTCCGCAGTGCGGAAAGTAAACTTCCGGCAATCCGTGCTGCCAGTGTGCGCGCAGCCCTGCCGCAGACAACTGGCGCTCTGAGAGCCGGTTCCGTTCGGGGACCATGCACCGAACTGGTGTCCCAGCTGATCGGTCGGGTCTGCGGTGTAGCTGTCTTTGCAGTGGGAGCAGGTAAAAACAGTATAGCCGTCTGTTTCACAGGTAGGGGCTACGGTAACAGCCTGATAGTCGTGTCCCAAGATGGGCAGCTCCGCATAGGTGGTATAGTCACAACGAGAGCAGGTTTCGTAAGCGCTCCAGCCCTTTTCCGTACAGGTGGGGGCTTTTGCTTCGTGCTGCTCCAGAGCATGGTTCAGTGCGGGCAGCTCTGTGCGGGTGGTATAGTCGCAGCGGGAGCAGGTTTCGTAAGCATCCCAGCCGATTTCCGTACAGGTGGGAGCTTGCGCTTCGTGCTGCTCCAAATCATGATTCAGTGCGGGCAGCTCTGTGCGGGTGGTATAGTCGCAGCCGAAACGGGAGCAGGCTTCGTAAGCATCCCAGCCCTTTTCCGTGCAGGTGGGGGCTTTTGCTTCGTGGTGCTCTAAATCATGTTTTAGCGCGGGGATTGCTCGAAAAGTGGTATAGTAGCAGCGGGGACAGGTGTCGAAAGCGTCCCAGCCGGGTTTCGTACAGGTGGGGGCTTGCGCATCATAATGCACCAGAGCATGATTATTTAGGTTTCTTTTGCCGTATTTCCCACCACACGCCTCACAGACCGCTTTGGTGGTGCAGGTTGCTGTGCCACCGGTACAGCTTGCGGTACCATTTAAGCCGCAGCGCAAGCAAATGATGCGGTGCGTGCCGTTGCCAAGGGAGGCGTTCGCCGGAGTTTTCCATTTGTGACCGAGAATGCCGTATTCCGCGCCGCATTTTTCACAGGTTTTGCCTGTGGTGCAGGTGGGCGTTTCGGTGCCGCCGGTATGGTCCGAAAGATCTCCATAAACAATGCTGTTCTTCCTGCCGCAGACTGAGCATTTTATATGGATCCTATGCTTGGTTGAATCAACTTTTGTATATCCGAGGATCTCATAGTTTCTTTGTTGCATACAGACGAAGCAGTACGTATAGATAGAATCTGCCGCTTTAACGTTTAACACGATCCCCGGTATCAGGCACACCATTGCCAGCACCGTCAAACACCAGATCAGCCATTTTTTCATGTTACTCCCTCCTTGTCATCAAACCTTGTTATCCTTTCAGATCAAACTGCACGGACAGCGATGCAAGCACGGCATCTACCACCTTCCGCGCCTCGGCAAGCATATCGATCTCCGCCACAAAAGCGATGACCTGCTCGCGCTCCTGCGCGGGGACCTGCAGCGCACTCAGGCTCATACTCAGATAGCGCCGTATTTTGCGCTCCAGCGTAAAGTAGGGGTCGCACCGCCGTGCCATGTAGCCGCGCATCATGCCAGCCGTGCCCAGCTCCATCTCGTAGAAATCGCACTCGGCGCACCCGGGCAGATACGCGCTGAACGCCGCCTGCAGCTCCGCCGTGGTGCTGCGGTGGATGATCTCTGCCGTGGCGGGGAAGGTGTACGCTTCCACATAGATATCCCGCAGGTTCTCGCTCAGCTCGGTCACCGCCAGCTGCAAAGCCGTTTCCACCGCGTAGAGGTACACCGGCGAGGGGGCATTTGCCGCCAGCGGCCTTACCGCGCCGAACTGCCTGCTGAACATCATGCCGATCAGCTCGGTCAGCACACCGTCCTTTGTGCGGAAAATATTCTGGAACGACCCGGCAGAAACATCTGCTTCCTTTAAAATTTCTGCCACCTTGGTGTTCGTGTAGCCTTTTTCCAGAAAAAGCCGGACACAGGCGGTCAGTATCCGCCGTTTTGCTTCTTTGCTGTCGTATCTGCGCGCCATTGGGAATCATCCTTTTCTGTAATTGGTTTCCGACCCAATTATATATTGATTTGAGAATTGTGTCAAGTAAACTTTTAAGGGCGTATTTTGGGCAGTTTGACGAGGGAGAGCTTTCTGCGGGTGCGCATCCGGGCAAAACAAAGCGCAATGGACATCGCTGTTATCCGCTGCCGCAGCCAGACAGTTCGCGGCAGCAAAAAAGAGGCCACCGATCGGGGTGACCTCTTTTCAGCGTATTTTCGGCGTAAATCCCGCAGCAGGCGAACCCACCATCTCCATGACGGCTCTTTTGGAGTTGCTCTTTGCGTAAGATTGCAAAATAAATCTTATTTCTGACAGAAAGAGCCGAACCCGTGCAACGAGTCCGGCCCTTTCTGTGCTTTGGTTGGATCTTAAGCAAAGTTATGGTAAATGAAGAAGTTGGCTTTGGGAGTTTACAGCAGGCTCAGTGCTTCCTCATCGGCCACAAGGATGCAGTCGGGGTGCATCTGCAGGATGGAGCCCGGGCACTCGGGGGTCACAGGGCCGGAGACGACTGCCTTGACTGCCTTGGCCTTTGCCAGACCGTTGGCCACCACCAGCACCTTGCGGGCCTGCATGATGGTCTTGATGCCCATGGTGTAGGCCTGCTTGGGCACCAGATCCTCGTTGCCGTCAAAGAAGCGCTTGTTGGCCTCGATGGTGGCAGGGGTCAGATCCACGCAGTGGGTCTCCAGCTCAAAGGCCTCGCCCGGCTCGTTGAAGCCGATGTGGCCGTTGGGGCCAAGGCCCAGCAGCTGCAGGTCGATGCCGCCCACGCTGTGGATGATCTCGTTGTACTTTTTGCAGGCATCCGCAGCATCGGGGTTGGTGCCGTCGGGCAGGTGGATGGCCTCGGGGCGGATGTTGACCTTGTCAAACAGGTTCTTGTGCATAAAGCTCCAATAGCTTTCAGGGTGCTCCTTGGGCAGGCCGCGGTACTCGTCCAGATTGACGGTGGTGACCTCAGAGAAATCCAGGTCGCCCTTGTTGTACCAGTCCACCAGCTGAGCGTATGCGCCAACAGGGGTGCCGCCGGTCGCCAGACCCAGCACGCAGTTGGGCTTCATAATGACCTGTGCGGAGATGATGTTGGCAGCCTTGCGGGACATGTCCTTGTAATCTTTTGCACGAATGATCTTCATAATGGGGAACCTCCTGTTATTTTGCTTTGTTGTTTTCAGTATAGCATATTTTCCGGCCAAAAGGGTAGCCGGTTTGTGAACAAAACAAAATGCCGCCGAAAGCGGGGCGTAAACGCCCGCCCTCAGCGGCATTTTTACAGTTTGGGAATGGATGCGGAAGCAACCAGCCTTCCGCACGGAAACGTGCTCAGAAGGATGCTTACAGCATCTTCTTCAGCTCATCATACACGAACTGCACCTTGGTGCCGATGATGACCTGGCAAGTGGTCTTGTCGGGGCGGATGACACCGGCAGCGCCGGCAGCCTTCACAGCCTTCTCATCCACAGCGGTGTAGTCCTTAATGGTGAAGCGCAGGCGGGTAGCGCAGTAGTCCACGCTGGAGACATTCTCCTTGCCGCCGATGGCCTTCAGCACGCCAGCAGCAACCTCAGTGTAGTTGTTGTTGGCCAGAACGACCTTCTTCTCAGCCTCTTCGGCATCCTCGTCCTCACGGCCGGGGGTCTTCAGGTCGAACTTGGTGATGGCGAAGTAGAACACGAAGTAGAACACCACGAATGCAGCGATGCCCAGAGGAATGATCATCCAGGTCTTAGCAGCTGCAGGCAGAGAAGCGGAGAACACCAGGTCGGTAGCACCTGCGGAGAAGCAGAAGCCAGCACGGAAACCGGAGTAGTAGGTGATGATGGTGAAGATGCCGTACAGAGCGGAGTACACAACGTACAGCGGGAAGCACAGGAACATGAAGCCGAACTCAAAGGGCTCGGTAACGCCGCAGACGAAGGCGCAGATGGCAGCGGACAGAACCAGACCGATGGCAGCCTTCTTGTTCTTGGCGGTACGGACCATGGCCAGTGCAGCACCGGCGATACCGAACATCATGCAGGGGAAGAAGCCGGACATGTACATACCCAGGCTCCAGCCCACGTCAGCAGAGGTCTCGCCTGCCCAGAAGTGGGACAGGTCGCCCAGGCCGATGGTGTCGAACCAGAACACGTTGTTCAGAGCGTGGTGCAGGCCGGTGGGGATCAGCAGACGGTTCAGGAAGGCGTAGATGCCAGCACCGATGCCGTCCATGCCAGCGATACCGTTGCCGATGGCGACCAGTGCATCGAAGATGACGGGCCAGACGAACAGCAGAGCGACAGAAACAACGATGGAGATCAGGCCGGTGGCGATTGCAACGAAGCGCTTGCCGGAGAAGAATGCCAGCCAGTCAGGCAGCTGGGTATCCTTGAACTTGTTGTAGCAGGCAGCGCCGATGACGGCAGCCAGAATGCCGATAAAGGAGTTGCCGGCGACCTTCTGGTATGCAATGTAGGTAGCGGTGCCCTCTTCGATGTGGCGCACAGCGCTGACCACACCGGGGTTCAGCAGCTGCTGCATCATCAGGAAGCTGACCAGACCGGCCAGACCTGCGGTGCCGTCGTTGTCTGCAAGGCCGACAGCGGCACCAATGGCAAACAGCCATGCCATGTTATCGATCAGAGCGCCGCCTGCCTTGACCAGCAGGAAGCCAACGGTGTAAGCTGCACCGGAAGTTGCAGCACCGGGGACACCCATGACACCCGGGGCCAGAGCATAGCCGAGACCCATCAGGATGCCGCAGATCGGCAGCACAGCGACGGGAAGCATCAGAGCTTTGCCCAGTTTCTGGAGATACTTCATCATAAGACACATTCCTCCTTAAAGAATGTTGTTGTTATGGAGGCCTCTGGTTGCAGGCTGTCCATAATTGCGTAACAATATTTTAACACATCCTCCGAAAAAAAGAAATAGGGTCCGCGCCAGTTTTCGCAATTTTGCACCAAAAATCCTTGAATTTGCATCTTTCGTGAAAAACTTTTTGGAATTATTGCGCATTTCAGAGCAGGATTCTGAAAAAACTTTTCTTTTGCTCTTTCTCCCCAAACCGCTTGCATCCCGCGCCGGAATCGGGTACTATACTTATAAATAGAAAAATACAAGACCCAGGGAGGTTCTTTTTATGGAATGGACTGATATCCGCCTGACCGTGGCCAAGGCCGATGCCGACAATGCCGAGGCCGTTGCCACCATGATCGCCGAGGGCGGCATCTATATCGAGGATTACAGCGACATCGAGCAGCAGGTGGCCGAGATCGCCCATGTGGATCTGATCGAGCAGGAGCTGCTGGACAAGCCCCGCGATACCGTTATCATCCATATGTATCTGGAGCCGGGCGCTTCCCCCGTGGAGACGCTGGCCCTCATTCAGGCCCGGATGGAAGCGGCAGGCATCGCCTACACCGTGGAGACCGAGGGCGTGGAGCAGGAGGACTGGCAGAACGGCTGGCGCAAATACTACCACCCCATGGACATTGGCAAACGGCTGGCCATCGTGCCCTCCTGGCAGGAGTACGACACCGACCGCGTCAAGCTGATCCTTGACCCCGGCCTTGCCTTTGGCACCGGCGGCCACGAGACCACCAGCCTCTGCCTGGAAGCGCTGGACGAGCGGGTACGCGGCGGTGAGCGGGTGCTGGACATCGGCACCGGCAGCGGCATCCTTGCCATTGCCGCCCTCAAGCTGGGCGCAGGCAGTGCCGAGGGTGTGGACATCGACCCCGTGGCCGTGCGCACCGCAGGCGAGAATGCCGCCCTGAACGGCGTGGCCGACAAGCTGACCGTTCTGGTGGGTGACCTGTCCGACAAGGCCAGCGGCAGGTACGATATCATCACCGCCAACATCGTGGCAAACGCCATCATCAGCCTTGCCCCCGCCGTGCCCGGCCTGATGGCCGAAAACGCCACCTTTATTGCCAGCGGCATCATCGACAGCCGCAAGGACGAGGTGATCGCCGCTTTGGAAGCCACCGGCCTGACCGTGCAGGAAGTGAAGGAGAAGCGCGGCTGGGAGTGCATTATTTGTAAAAAGACGAATTAAACCCCACCGTCAATGCTCCGCATTGCCACCGCCCCTAGTAGGGGGGCTGTCGAGCGTATGCGAGACTGAGGGGTTTTGTACCTAAGGAGAATCTATGCCTCACCGTTATTTTACAACCGAAATCTCCAATGGCACCGCCACCCTGCGGGGGGCCGATGCCCATCATCTTTCCCGCGTGATGCGGGGCAAGCTGGGGGACACTGTCATCTTATGTGACGGCAACGCCGTGGAATACACTGCCACCATCACCGGCTTCGGGCCGGAGACTGTGGAGTTCAGCGTAGAGCCGGGCTATCCCAGCGCCGCCGAACCCAGCGTGGAAGTGACCCTGTTCGTGGGTTACCCCAAGCAGGACAAGCTGGAGCAGGTCATCCGCCACGGCGTCGAGCTGGGCTGTGACCACTTCATCCCCTTCTTCAGCCGGTACTGCGTGGCCGCCCCCAAAAAGGAGGAGCAGAAAAACGAGCGCTACAACCGCATCGCCTTTGAAGCCGCCAAGCAGTGCGGCCGGGGCGTGCTGCCGGATGTCGCCCTGCCTCTGCCCAACTTCGGGGCCCTCTGCCGCAGTCTGGAAGGGTACGATCTCGTGCTCTTCTGCTACGAGCTGGGCGGCGCTCCCCTGCGCCAGCTGCTGGCAGACGCACAGTCTGCCGACGGCCAGCGGCTGAAGATCGCCCTCATCACCGGTGCCGAGGGCGGCTTTGCCGTGGAAGAGGCCGAAATGGCCGCCAATGCCGGTGTGAAAACGGTCGGCCTCGGCCCCCGCATCCTCCGGTGCGAGACCGCCCCGCTGGCGGTGCTCTCTGCCGTGATGACCTTGACTGGCAACTTGGAGTAATTTTTATTTCTACCTATACAAAAAGGACGGCGCATGCCGTCCTTTTTGTTTACTTTATTTTCGCGTTCATCAGCGCTTTTTTTACCTCAATGAGGTTTTGCGGGCTGACCGAGAAGCTCCGCAGGCCCAGCTGCAGATATTGCAGGGTGTTGGCCGGATTGCCCACCGCGCTGCCGCAGATGGTCACGGGGATCCCGCCCTCCCGGGCAGCCTCCACCACCATGCGGATGAGCTTTTTCATTGCGTGGCTGGCCGGGCGGTAGTAGCGCTCGGCAATGGAGATATCCCGATCCACCGCGTGGGTGTACTGGGTCAGGTCGTTCGTCTCGATGAGAAAGAAATTGCACCCATGCTCCACGAATTCCTCTGCCATCAGGCAGGCCGAGGGCACCCCGAACATCACACCAAAGGGCGTGTCCGGGTCGAACTCCTCCCCGCGCTCCCGCAGCAGCTGGCGGCAGTGTGCTACCAGCCGCATGGCCTCGTCCCAATCTTCGAGGTTGGTCACCATGGGGAACATGACCCGCAGGGGGCCGTGGGCTGCCGCCCGGAGCAGGGCGCAGATCTGCGTCTCAAACTGATGGGTCTGGCGCAGGCTGCTGCGGATGCCCCGCAGGCCCAGCTTGGAGGATTCCAGCCCCCTATGGATATCGGCCATGGCGCGGTCCACACCAAAATCAAAGGTGCGCACTGTCACCACACCGCCCTTTGCGGCGGCAAGGCAGGACTGATAGAACACGAACTGCTCCTGCTCGTCCACCGGGCGGCCCGGCAGCATCATGTAGCCGCTGCGCAGCAGGCCCACGCCGGAAGCACCTGCCTGCAGCGCCGATTCAATATCCTCCTGCCCGTAGCAGTTGGCCAGAAGCTCAAACGGCACATCATCCTTTGTCCGGTTGGGCAGGCCGCTGATGCGGGCGGCTTCCTCGCTCTCCCACTGCAGCTCGCAGATGCGGCTGACCGCCTGCTGACGGGTGTTGGCATCCGGGTCCAGGATGCACTCACCGTTGTTGGCATCCAGCACCACGGTGCGGCCGTCGCAGTCGTTCAGGAACGCCTGCCCCACCTGCACCACGCAGGGAATGTGCATGGCCCGCGCAATGATCGCCGCGTGGCTCTGTTTATTGCCCTCCGAAGTGATGATGCCCAGGATCATCCCCGCCGGAACGCTGAACAGATCGCTGGGCATCAGCATCTCTGCCGCCAGGATCACCGGGTGATCCAGCGCCAGCCAGACCCGGGGACGGTTGGTCAGCACGTTCACCACGCGGCGGGCGGCATCCAGAATATCCGCACTGCGCAGCTGCATGTAGGCGTTGTCCTCCATGGCCGCAAGCTGCTCCGCATAGCGGTTGCCCGCACGGTACATGGCCTCGGCAGCGCTGATGCCCGCCTTGATCTGGAATTTGACCTCGTTCATAAAGCCTTCATCTTCCAGCATCATGCTCTGGAACAGGAAGATGGCCTGCTCCGTGGGGCCGCTGCGGTCTGCCATGCCGTCCAGCTCACGCTGGGCTGTCCGGACAGCGTTTTCCAGCAGGCGCTGTTCCCGTTCCGCGTTGAACGGCCCGGTGGCAAAATTTTCGTGCCAGCGCTCCAACCGGCTCACCTGTCCCATCACAAGGCCCGGCGAGGCGCTGTGTCCCTGATAGATCTTCATTCCTCGATCACCTCCGGCAGTACCGGCCCGGTAAGGGCACGGCAGACCAATGCCTGTAAGAACGTATTGGGCAGCAGAGCGGCCCGCGCGGCCTGTGCCGCATTGCCGCTGCCCTCAAACAGGGGCGCAAAGCTCTCAATGCGCTCCCGGTCGCATTTTTCCAAAAAGGCTTCCGCCAGTGTCCGGGTGGTATAGAACACGGTGGGGTCCACGCCCGCATCCTCGGCGGCAGCTTCCAGCGGGGCCAACTGGGCATCCTTCATGTTGGCCAGCAGCAGGGCCGCATCCGCTGTCAGGGTCACGGGGTATTTTTCCCGCACCGCCTTCTGCACCTGCTGGAATTTCCACGCAAAAGCGGCGGCATCCTCACAGCTCTCGGCGCTGGTGGAAACGGCATAGGCGCAGCCCCGCAGATATCCCATGGCGCGGCGGGTATCGTAGTAGCCCAGCTCCATGTTCCGTCTGGCGGTATCGGGGTCAAAGTGGAGGATGTCCCCCAGCTCCCAGTAGCTGCGGATCATGGTGGTGGGCAGGCCGGTGCGGTTGGGCAGGGTGATGCCCACCCCTTCCAGGTCAACACAGACCAGCTCCTCCGCGCCCATCTTCTGGGCCAGCGCGGTGGGCATATTGTCCCGGTACCCGCCATCCAGGAACTGCACCCCGTCGATCTGCTTTGCCCGCAGGGCGGGGAAACAGGCTGCCGAGGCCAGCAGGTAATCCTTTACCTTGCCCGCCGGGATATCCTCCAGCGTCAGCTCCCGGGGCTTCAGCCCCCGCTTTTCCACGGTGACAAGGCCGAACCGGATGGGCGAAGCCCGCAGGGCATCCTCATCCAGCACCCGCTCCACGATCTCTTCCAGCGGAGTCACGTCCATACCGCCGTCCCGCACCACTTCCCGCAGGAAGGCGTGCAGCTCAGAGAGGTCGGCGTTTTCCTCCGGCAGCTCCATCACATCCTGGCTGCGGATGCTCATCCACATATCCCGGGCCGTTTCGTACAGGTCCAGCGCAAACATGGCACCGTTCAGGCTGCCCACACTGGTGCCGGTGATGATCTGGGGCCGCCAGCCCAGCTCGGTCAGGGCACGCCACACACCCACCTGATAGCTGCCGCGCGCACCGCCGCCTGCCAGCACCAGTGCCTTGACCGGGGTATCATTCTGTGCCATCTGGAACGCCTCCTAGTCATTCTTTGGAAATCTGTCAAAAGTATACCATATTTTCCGGAAAAATTCTCCCTGTTTTTGGAACAAAATCCATGGTATAATTTTGTTAACTTGTGTGAAACGATGGTGGAGGTAAAACAATGCACTGCAACAACTGGATCTTTGATATGGACGGCACCCTGACCGACAGCATGACCGTGGTATGGGAGGGCGCGCCCGATGCCCTGCTGGCCCGCTATGGCCGCACCCCAAAATCCGACCTCCACAAAACGCTCCTGACCATGGGCATGGCCGATGGCGCGGCCTACCTCATCCGGGAGTATGACCTGCCCCTAAAAATGGAGGACTACAACGATGTGATGTGGGATGTTATCACCAAGCTCTACGAGACCGTGGAGCTCAAGCCCGGCGTGCGGGAGCTGCTGGCCCGCCTGAAGGCCGAGGGTGCCCACATGTGCATCTGCTCCAACACCTGGAACGCCCAGTGCCGCACCGTGCTCACCCGTTTGGGCATCGATGAATATTTCGACTTCTATGTGGAGGCACAGGGGGCGCTCCACAAGAGCAGGCCGGATGTATTTTTCCAGACCCTTACACGCCTGGGCGGCACTGACCCCGACCGGTGCGTTGTCTGTGAGGATTCCCTCTACGCCGCCTGCACCGCCCACGATGCAGGCTTCCACGTCATCGGCATCGCCGATGCCGCCAGCAAGTCCGATGAGCCCGCCCTGCGGGAGGTCAGCGACCAGTTCCTGACCGACTGGACGGAGCTGGACTGGGACAAAGTATGACCCCTGCACCATGCAGAAAGCGGCCCGCAGAAGCAGGCCGCTTTCTTTTTGTATGATAGACCTATCCTTCCAGAAACGCCCGGAACGCCGCCCTTACGGCGGGCTCACGCCCCCGGGGGATGGGCACCCGTGCCCCACTGCGCATCCAGAGCTCTCCGGCGGAGAGCTGGGCGGCGGCGGCAAGGTTGACCACATAGGAGCGGTGGGGCTGCAAAAAACGGGCATCGGCCAGCAGGGGCTTTGCCACCTCGGAAAAGGGGACCCGCAGGGAGAGGGAGGCCACGTCCTCGCCGCTGGCAAGGTGGTAGTGCACCACATGGTGGGTGCACTCCAGATACTCGATGTCCGCAAAGGGCAGGGCCCGCAGGCCCATAGCCGTGGTGACCGGGATGACCGGGCCGTATTCCGGCTCGGTGGCCCGGTCCAGCAGGGCTGTCAGCTGCTCCGGACGGAACGGGATATGCAGGTACTGCATCGCGTCCACCCGGAACGCTTCGTAGGCATAGGCCGTGGTGTGGGCCAGAAAGGCCAGCGGGGCCCGCACACCCCGGCGGCGCAGCTCTGCAGCCGCCTGCAGGCCGCTGCACGGGTTGGCGGCAGGCAGCTCAATGAGGTAGAGCTCGTACCGGGAGCCCGCTTCCTCCTGCTGCAGCAGGGCCGCTGTGCTTTCCAGCTGCTCCACGATGCAGGCATCGGCCCGGCGGGCATAATATTCCATGCAGTGGCGCTGCACCCGGCCCCGCAGCACAGGGTCCGGGCTGCACACCGCAATGTGAAAGATCATATCCGCTCCTCCTTTCTCTCTGCACAGCGCTTGATTTTTGCGCCATGAGGGAGTATTATGGACGAAAAAAGAAATGGGGGACACCGCCATGGATCAGCCGCTCGTCAGCATCATCCTGCCCGTATACAACGCTCAGAATCATCTGGCCCGCTGCATCGGCAGCATCCTGAACCAGACCTATAAAAACATCGAACTCATCATCCTGAACGATGGCTCCAAGGATCACAGCCTGCCCGTATGTGAGGAATTCCGCGCCAAGGACAGCCGCATCGTGCTGGTGGACAAGGAGAACTCCGGCGTGTCCGACACCCGCAACCTGGGCCTGAAGCTGGCCGGGGGCGAGTATGTCCAGTTCGTGGACAGCGATGACTACATCGACCCGGACTTCACCCAGCATCTGGTGGAAGCCGCCGAGACGCACCACGCAGACCTTGTGATTGCGCCATACAAGATGGTGATCCCCGCCGGGGCCACAAAGCCCGAGCAGGTGCTGGAAAAGCTGGAGGACAATCTGGGCGTGATGAGTGTTGCCCGGCCCCCTGAGGTGCGGGAATACGGTTTCCTGCCCGCCGGGGTCTACGACAAGGACACCTTTGCCCTGCGGCTGATGGACAAGCCCGCCTCCTACTTTTACAGCGTGCTCTGGAACAAGCTCTACCGCCGCATCCTGCTCACCGGCAATGACATCCAGTTCACCAGCGAGCTGAAATGGGCCGAGGATCTGGTGTTCAACATGCAGTATATCCAGTATGCCGAGGCCTTCGTCTCCATTGACAAAGCCGGTTACTACTACGTCCAGAATCCCCAGAGCATCTGCCACACCCAGATCAACCCGGCCTCCATCGTGCAGAACAAGATCCAGACGTTCCGGTATTATAAAGACCTCTACACCCGCCTTGGAATGTACGAGGAGGTGCGGCCCCAGCTGTATAAGTTCCTGGTGGATATCGCCGAGAGCACCTACCCCTCCGGCCCCTTCAAAAAGATCATTGAGGAAGCCAAGGAATATTGGAAAAACCGGAAAGAATAAACCAAAATCGGGAGACCCCCTGCGGGGTCTCCCTTTTTGTGGTTATGCTCCGATGGCAGCGCACTTCTTTGCCAGCCAATCCCGCTCTTCTTCATTCAGGCGGGGAGCCAGCTTCTCAAAGACCTCGCGGTGGTAGGCATTCAGCCAATCCAGCTCGTCGCGGCTCAGCACGCCGGGGACGATGGGGGAGGTGGCGATGGGCACGAACGTCACCGGACGGAAGGCGAGGAACTCGCCGTACTGGTTGGAGGCCTTGTGATAGCACTCCAGCTCGTTCTCGATGCGGATGCCCACGACGCCGCCCTCATAGACGCCCGGCTCATCGGTGACGATCATACCGG
>OHTC01000407.1_pt1 | contig 23165 bp, 28 predicted proteins | sample 1578801 | NCBI WGS metagenome assembly OHTC01 (sample SAMEA3879556, study PRJEB24766) | human gut metagenome | biome: human-associated habitat; feature: feces | place: USA | collected 1985/1987 | reverse complement strand
TATCCTCATAATCTGGAAATTCGCCCTGCGCCAAGAGGCGTTCCGCGCGCTCTGCGTCCGGATGCAGCAGCACTTTGTTCTGCCAATGGGTGTGATAGGCTTCTTCCAGTGCATTTTGATAATCCTGCGCTTCGCCCATTTCCTCATCCTTTTTCCCGCCGAAGTAGGCATAGGCAGAGGATAATTCAGAGAGAAGATCAAACAAGCCGTCCGGATCGACGCGGTTATAGTAGTCTTCTACCGGGCGCGTCGAGAGTAATTCCGTCCAGAACGTGCCGCAGTCCGTTTCGGAAAGGGCTGCTTCTTCACAGAACAGAACGCCGCGTTTGGCATCGCGCATGATCTCTTCTGCGCTTTCGCCCAAATTCAGGTCAGCGGTAGCAGTCAGGAAAGTCCGCAGTTCCTCCGCCTTCTTTTCGTCCGGCAAAGTCCTTGCATGATGAATTCCGACTGAGATGTGATGCAGCAGCACTTTTCCGAGAAGCTGCGAGAGCAAAGCGTTTTTAGGCGCAATCTGATTCAATTCCTTTTTCAGATTGCTCCACGTTTCGGGTAGATCAACATGGTAGACAAAGGAAAGCGTCAACGTGATCTGTGCCGGTTGTTGTACCGGCGTCCTTCTTAAATTTCCGCTGTCGCCGCAATAATAGCACTCCCACCAATCTCCATGCGTTGTTGCTGGATTTCCGCACCACGGACAGCGCATATTGGTCTCACCTCTTTTTATCGGAATTACTCAACGCCCAGTGCCTTATATACCGCGTCTTCTGCGCTCTGATAGAACACAAGATTAAAGCAGCCGATCAAATCTGCTGGAACAAGTCCGAGATCAGCCGCCGATGTGATTGGCAGCAGCACCTTCTTTGCGCCACTGTCAAGGCAGACCTGAAGGGCGTTTGCAAGCTCGTCCACCTTGAGCATGGTTCCCGCGATGCTGATCTCGCCCAGCACCGCAAGACTGCTAAGGGTCGGCTTTCTAAGCGCAATCGAACAGAGCGCGATCAGCGTGGGAAGTGCCAGCTTCTCGGTCATGCCGATGCCCTGCAAATCCCTGATAGTTAATCATTAGAAAGGAATCGATAGGTCCGCAATCGGAAAACGTGACCTTATCCTCTCTTTTCGTACTTCTCTCTCAGCTCGGCCAGGACTTGCTGATAGCTGGTCTGCCCGCTGGCGATTTGGTCAAGGTTTCTGCGGGTATATTTGCTGATCGTCATACTCTCAGCAGCAAATGTCCCGCAGATGTTGCGGAGGTTACTCTTATACTGTCGAGAATCGAATTCATTTTTTCTCTCCACAGTCTTCTTAGAAATCAGTCTTCCCATATCAATAATCCATCCAACAATTTGAACGTCAAATTGTGTGTTAGGTCGCAAGTTACACGCAAGTTAGTTTTAAGTTAGTATCAAGTCGGTTTCAAGTGGCGCACTACCACCCGGAAGCTCTTAAATATTTTTCAAATATTGGTGCGGTGTTTCTCTTTCGCTTTGCTGCGGAGTATTTGTATTTTTCCAGCAGTTCTGCAATATCCTATTTAGCTGCATTTAATTATACCACCAGCAAAATGGATGCTCAATATCATTCTGTGAACTGATTATCTTCATGTTTCTCTTGGAAATATTCGTCTGAAGAAACTGCATTTTTCAAGCGAGAAATGCTCTCTTTTTTCTCTACAAATATCGCTTGATTTTATATCACTTTGGTGATACTATTTTTACAGTGATACTTAGGAGGATGCGGAGATGAATCAGAAAATTACCCTATATCATGGCTCCGAACAGATCATCGAATCTCCAACCTTTGGGTTGGGTAAGCAGAACAATGACTTCGGGCTGGGCTTCTACTGCACGGAAAGCGAGGAACTCGCCAAAGAATGGGCTGTATCCTCTCTGCGTAACGGCTTCGTCAATCGTTACAGTCTTGATACGGAATACCTGAAAATTCTGAATCTGAACAGTCCAAACTATACGATTCTGAACTGGATTGCTGTTCTGGTAGCGCATCGTCTGTTTTCTATCAAAAGCCCAGCCGCACAGCGGGCAAAACGATATCTGATTGACAATTTCGGCGTCAACGTCAATGCCTACGACCTGATTATCGGATACCGTGCCGATGACTCCTATTTTGACTTTGCTGCGTCTTTCCTAAATAACGGAATTTCCGTACAGCAACTCGCAAACGCTATGCGACTTGGCAAGTTGGGCGAACAGATTGTCATCAAGTCTAAATACGCCTTTTCGCTGCTGCATTACGATGGATTTTCTATTGCAGAAAAGGAAAAATACTATGTCCGCCGCAAGGCTCGAAATGATGAAGCCGACCAACTTTATTCGGATATACTTGAAGCGGAAACAGATGGTCTGTATATCCTTGATATCATAAGAGGAGGCATCCAAAACGATGACCCACGCATACCAAGAAATCTATCTGAGTAACGCGCAGGCATTACTGGGCGATGCTTTTGATTATGCTATCAACGCGTGTGGAGTTGCCGGAGATAGCTTCATAAAATTGTTTTCCGTCAGTTCCGTCAGTAATCGGATCGAGAATGGTGAACCTTCATATCTTTTTGGGAAAAGCGGGATTGAAACTGCTGTTGATGTTCTCGTTGAGACTACGGGCAAAGCGCCGACCGCCAAGCCTCAAGCGAATTTCAGCCGTTCCAGAGAGTATTGGATTGGCTGGGCAGTGGCCTACTATCAATGGTTCTCCGGAAGAAAGTTCAGTGATATTTTTAAGGTTCTTTCGTTTGAAGATTTGCAGCAGATGTATTCCCCCCTTCATGAAGCGGATGTCACTAAATTCGCTGATATTGTCGATGCCAAAGTGCGCGAATACTTCGCTGATACCAACCTCAAGCGTATCCGCACGCTTTATGGCTGCACGCAGGCAGAGCTTGCCAAGCGAAGCAATGTCAGTCTTCGCTCAATTCAAATGTACGAACAGCGCAACAAGGACATCAACAAAGCCAGTGCGGAGACTGTTCTTAGCCTTGCAAAAGTCCTCGGCTGTACGATGGAGGATCTTTTGGAAACGTAAGTCCGTAGCGAAAAGGGTAGTCTTTCCCTTAAAATACCACATGAATTACGGGAATGTAATAGCTTTTAAGGGAAAAACGTGATTCCTTTCAGGAGGGGGCAACTGACATGGATAAAGAACGTATGGCAGAGTTGGAGAAAATCGAAGCCCATGGTGCCGAGAACGGCTGGGTTGCACCGATGACAGAGGAAGACCGGGAGTTCTTTGCATATTTTCGCTCGGTGTTTAAGCGTTACAATATTTCCCCCTCAAAGGCAACACGGCTGGAATATGATTTTGTGACACGAGTTGCGGAGAGTGAGTTTTATCTCCAGAAGGTGTAAGGGTATTCTTTGCCTATAGCGATGCAAATCCTGCGCCGCCTATCCTTACATAAAGGACTTGCTTAACCTTTTAATCAGAGGTACAATGCGGCAAACCGGAGTGGCGGATTACCTGCCCGCAGCACTCCGACAAGCCTTGAAAAACCGCTTTCTGTCCCCTGTCACGAGGGTGTTCAGAAAGCGGTTTTTGACCACATGTTTGACTACAGACAGCCGTGGAGTATGCGGAAACAGTGGAGTCAAGAGTTGTGAAAAGCGTCCGTAATAAACCAAAAGTGTCTATAAAGTGCCGGAAAAAGTAGAAAAATTTTTATTCAAAAGTTTGGGAGCAGGATGTCGAATGTTCGAACCATGTGCTTGCCCTAAGATCTTTGAAACCGACTGATTTTAGACATCTTTATATCCGTATATACGTTTCAATGCTCGGAATAAGCTCTTCAAGGCAGCCATACAAAATAAAGCGAAAGCCAATCAGCGGCCATCATTCGTTCTTCACCCGCGCCGCCCACTCGCTTTCCTTGAACCCAACGAGGACGAAGTCATCGCCGACCATCAGCGGGCGCTTGACAAGCATGCCGTCCGTGGCGAGGAGGCGCAGCATCTCGTCCTCGCTCATTTGGGGCAGCTTGTCCTTGAGTTCCATGGACTTATACAGAAGGCCGCTGGTGTTGAAAAACTTTTTCAGCGGCAGACCGCTCCGCTCGTACCACGCGGCCAACTCGTCATAAGTAGGATTCTCCGTTTTGATGTCGCGGAGCTCATAGGCGATCCTCTGCTCGTCCAGCCACTTTCTCGCCTTCTGGCAGGTGGTGCACTTGGGGTAACAAACAAAAAGCATGGTGTTCATTCTCCTAATATTTATAGTAAATTACCGTAATCAAGATAGCATATTCCATCGTAAAAAGCAACAAAACAGAGGGTACTGTACAGTCCATGTCAAATCTATTTGCGCCTATTAAAAATATCAGTTTTTGTCTATTGTGTCCTCATTTTGCTTGCGCGCATGCGCACAATTTGATATAATATATTAAAATATCCGTTGGTAAGTGTAGCATTTTATGATTCTGTAAAACGCGACGCATCTTTTTAATCAGACAGATACGGAGGATATCCTATGGGCGGCACATCTGAGAAAACCACATCAAGTAGGTCCGACACCATGAAAGGTCTGTTCACCGCAATTAACAAAGCAAGGACTACCACTTTCAATGCAGTTCTTCCGCAGGTATGTCAGAAAAAGTTGCTGCAAAACTCGACGGTATCCTGCAGCAACTAAAATGTAGTGGTACCGCAACGATCAACAGTGAAGTTCAACGTGAAAACAGGACTGAATTAAACTATCACATTGAATTCTGACTTCGCCGAATCGTGAATTGTATCACAATCGTCACCGGATTTTCCCAAAATCGCACGCAGTACTTAAATCACAAATCCGCTGTCATCATAAGTTAAAACCGCTTCCTGCTATTTGTAGGAAGCGGTTTTCTTCATTTCTTCTATCACCGCGGTGATATCCCCGTCGATCAAAATCGACCGTTCTTCGATCTCGCGCAGTGTGCTTGCCTGCCCCATGTTGATGCAGGCGTAGGTGGCCTTCGGGTTGCCCGCCGTCATGCGGAAGAACGGATATTTGATGATGACCGGCGTGTTGTAGCCGACGCCGAGCTCTAAAAAGAGGATCTTTTGTCCGTCCCGCGTGCGGAGGAAATTCTCGTACCGCTCCGCCGCGGCGTGCCAGCCCTCGTCCTCGGCAAATTTGTCGTCGCAGCGCAGGTTCATCGTCATCGGTCTGCCGCAGTGCGGGCAGCCCGGAAGGAGCTCCGACGGCACCGCCATCGTTGGCGTCCCATCTGTCGGCGGCGTCAGCACACCGTCCGCTACGGCGAAGCCCTGCGCTTCGACCATCGTGCGGACGGTTTTCTCGTTGTCAAACGTCTCCTGACAGCACGGCTCACTGCACTGAAACAGGCCGTAGTCGCCCTGCGTGTAGAAAAGACGCTTTTTGTCAAAGCCCGCCTTCTGGAAGCAGTGGTCGACGTTCGTCGTGATGACAAAATAGTCCTTGTCCCGCACCAGCTCGAGCAGAACCTCGTGCACGCTTTTCGGCGCGTTTTGATAGCGGTTGATGAAGATATACCGGCTCCAATAGGCCCAGAACTCCTCCTGCGACGGAAACGAATAGAACCCACCGCTGTACATGTCGTGGAAGCCGTATTTTTCCGCAAAATCCGAAAAATACCGCTCGAACCGCTCACCATTGTACGTGAAGCCCGCCGCGGTGGACAGCCCTGCGCCCGCGCCGATGACGACAGCATCCGCCTCGTCAAGCGCCCGCCGCAGGCGCGCAATTTGCGCCGAGAAGCCGCTCGTAGATCGTTTTGTCGAGATCCTTGAAAACATTGAAAACCGCCTTTATTTTACTGCCCGTCTCCACCTTATAGCGCCGCACGGTCTCCACGGCGATCTCCGCCGCGCGCTCGTTTGGAAAATGGAACACACCGGTCGAAATGCAGCAGAACGCGATGCTTCGCACACTGTTTTTCTCCGCAAGTTCCAGACAGGATCGGTAACATGACGCAAGCAGCCGCTCGTCCTCTCTTGTCACGCGGCCCGAGACGATCGGGCCGACCGTGTGGAGGACGTAATCGCACGGCAGGTTGTAGGCCTTCGTGATCTTCGCCTGCCCTGTCGGCTCCTCGTGCCCCTGCTCTGCCATCAGCGCGGCGCAGTCCTGACGCAGCTGCACGCCGGCAAAGGTGTGGATGCAGTTATCGATGCAGGCGTGGCACGGGATGTAGCAGCCCGTCATACCGCTGTTCGCGGCGTTGACGATGGCCCCGCACTTGAGGCGCGTGATGTCCCCCTGCCAGAGGTAAAGGTCACCACTGACCGGCTGCAGATCGTCGAGGTCGGTAATGCCCTCGTCTGCCATCTCCTGCTGCAAATACGCATCCTGCACGTGCAGGAACGATTCGTCCGCCGCTTTCGGTGTGCGGACGTTCATCAGCGAGCGCAGCAGCTTGCGCTGCTCCCCCGCGTCCCGCGGCACGTTTAGGCTTTGGTATTCCGTTTTTTCGTTCAATAGCGACTGGATCAGGTACAGCCGCCGCTCCGCCTGCGTCATGTTTTGCTCCTTTCTCAGGGCGTTTTACTTATTGGGGAAGAAAAAGCCCACCGTCATGTCAAGATAGTTCATTCCGCTGTAATCAGGATACTGTTCCTGCACCTTGGCCTTCATCTCGTCGGCGCTTTCGCTCTCCAGCGCGATCTCCTTGAGGTTCGTCAGGTAGTCCACCTTGGTCTGCGCATCCTTCAGGTCTTCGGGCGTGTAATGCGCGGTCAGGACAAGGTCAAAGCCCTTGCGGATGTAGTAGTTGAGCTGGGAAATGATGCCGTCTGCATGCGGGCAGCCCGCCACGATGGAGTGGCAATCGTGGCCCATCATGTGCGTGTAAACACAGTTGATCTCCAGAATTTCAAGGTCGAACGCCTCGGCATTGGGCTTCACAACAAAGCGGATACCCGCAAGCTCGATCTCGCCCTCCTCCAGCACATGATCCACCTCGCAGATGGCGGGATCGAAGCTGTCGCCGAACGCATTTTTGAAATTCGCGACCAGCCCCGCGCCGCCGCCCGTCGTGTTATAGGCGACGGAGGATTCGGTGCCGTAGGCGGGGACCTCCGGCAGGAAGGACGCGCCCGCCGCGTGATAGGCAACGAACTTGGCCTCGACCGTGACACCCTCGCTCTTAAGGAAATCCGTCAGCTCGCGAATATTGTCAAAAAAGCACGGCAGCTCGATCACGACGCCGCGGCCATTCTTCGCCAGCACGAAGACCTCGTCGTCGATCAAATCGCAGGTCTGATAGGCGTAAAGGGTGACGCCATTTTTAGTATAGACGTCCACGCGGCCCTTGTCCAGCGCTACGGTACGGTCAGCAGTCTTGTCCATGGTAAATACCTCCAAAATAATTTTTCACTCGAAAGGTTGCATTTTTCTTTCGTTGGCCTTATCATAGCGCTGTAAAGATCTTTCGTAAAGTAAGCACAATATTGTGCTGTAGTTACCAAAAGGATACTATTGTGTATTTTCAACACTTTTCATAGCTGATGGAGTGATACCATGATCGACAAAATGCTCATTCGCGGGGCAAAGGTCCACAATCTCAAAAATATCGACGTCGACATCCCGCTCGGTAAGATCGTCGGCATCGCGGGCGTGTCCGGCTCAGGAAAATCCTCGCTGGCGCTCGGCGTGCTGTGTGCCGAGGGCTCGCGCCGCTACCTTGAAGCGCTATCCACCTACACGCGCCGCCGCATGACGCAGGCGTCCAAGGCGAGCGTGGATGAGGTTCTGTATGTTCCCGCCGCGCTGGCGCTGCACCAGCGCCCTGGCGTGCCCGGCATCCGCAGCACATTCGGCACGGGCACAGAGCTTTTGAACAGCCTGCGTCTGATGTTCTCGCGTTTAGCCAGCCACCGCTGCCCGAACGGGCACTACGTCCCACCTTCCCTGCTCGTTGCGGCGGGCAAGGAGCTCGTCTGTCCCGAGTGCGGCGCGCATTTCTACGCGCCGTCTGCCGAGGAGCTGGCGTTCAACTCACAGGGTGCCTGCCCAAAATGCAGCGGCACGGGCATCGTCCGCACCGTCGACTTAGACACGCTCGTGCCCGACGATTCCCTGACCATCGACGGCGGCGCGGTCGCGCCGTGGAACAGCCTGATGTGGTCGCTGATGACCGACATCTGCCGCCAGATGGGCGTGCGCACGGATGTACCGTTCCGCGACCTGACCAAAAACGAAAAGGACATCGTCTTCCACGGCCCCGCGGAGAAGAAGCACATCTTCTACCACAACAAGAATTCCAACCAGGCGGGCGAGCTGGACTTCACCTACTTCAACGCCGTCTATACCGTCGAAAACGCACTCGCCAAGGTCAAGGACGAAAAGGGCATGAAGCGCGTCGAAAAATTTCTCAAGGAAGAGACCTGCCCCGAATGCCACGGCACGCGCCTTTCCGCTGCCGCCCGCGCGCCGAGGCTGCGCGGCATCTCTTTGGATGATGCCTGCGCGATGACGCTCTCGGACCTTGTCGACTGGGTACGCGGCGTGCCGGAAAGTCTTCCTGAGGAGATGCGCCCGATGGCCGAGAGCATCTGCGAGGCGTTTGAGAGCACGGCAAAGCGGCTCATCGACTTGGGCCTCGGCTACCTGACGCTCGACCGCTCGGCCTCCACTCTCTCCACCGGCGAGCGGCAGCGCATGCAGCTCGCCCGCGCCGTGCGCAACCGCACGACTGGCGTCCTCTATGTGCTCGACGAGCCGTCGATCGGTCTGCATCCGTCGAACATCGTGGGGCTTACCGGCGTGATGCACGATCTCGTCGCCGACGGCAACTCCGTCATCTTGGTCGACCACGACACACAGATCTTGAAAGAGGCCGACTGGATCGTCGAAATGGGCCCCGAGGCGGGCGCCAAAGGCGGCCATGTCATCGCCGAGGGGAACATCCCAATGATCGAAGAAAACCCGAATTCGCAGATTGGGCCGTTTCTCTCCGGCAAGGCTGAAACAAAGCTGCGCGAGCGCGCCAAAAAGGACGAACTGTTCGCAAACGGCACGGTTCATCTGTCTACTTCTCAGATCCACACTGTCAAGCCGCTTGAGGTCGACATCCCCAAGAGCCGCCTCACGGTCGTCACCGGCGTGTCCGGCTCCGGCAAGACGACAATGGTGCTCGAGAGCCTTGTCCCCGCGCTGGAGGCGAACATCAATGGCAACGCTCTTCCCGCGCACATTCGCTCGGTCGAAGCCGACGGCATCGCGCACGTCAAGCTCATCGACGCGACGCCCATCGGCATCAACGTCCGCTCCACGGTCGCGACCTACGCGGGCGTCCACGACGAGCTGCGCAAGCTCTACGCCAAGTCTCCCGACGCAAAGGAGCACGGATATAAGGCGAGCGATTTTTCCTACAACACCGGCTCTCTCCGCTGCCCCGGCTGCGACGGCACGGGCGTTGTAAGTCTCGACGTGCAGTTTCTGCCCGACATCAACATTCCCTGCCCCGACTGCCGCGGCTCGCGCTACGCAAGAGCCGCCTATGGCGTGAAGCTCACGAACAAGGCGGGCGAAAACGCCTCGCTTCCTGAACTCATGGACATGGACGTCAACTCCGCCATTGAATTCTGCGCGGACCGGAAGACCGTTAGCCAGAAGCTCGGCATTTTGAAGCAGCTCGGCCTCGGCTACCTGACGCTCGGCGAGGAAACGCCGAGTCTGTCCGGCGGCGAGGCACAGCGATTAAAGCTCGCCAGCGAGATTGGCCGCACGCAGACCGACTCTGTCTTCGTCTTCGATGAACCGTCGATTGGCCTGCATCCGCTGGATGTTCGCGTGCTGCTCGGCGTCTTCCAGGCGCTTTTGGACAACGGCGCAACGGTCGTGGTCATCGAGCACGACCTCGACGTCATCCGCAACGCGGACTTTCTCATCGACATGGGCCCCGGCGGCGGTGAGGCCGGCGGCAGGATCGTCGCCTCCGGCACGCCGGAGGAAATTCAATTGAACCCCGACAGCATCACCGGTCAATATCTGTAACACGAAGGAGGTCATACCATGGAATTACCCGCCTGCCCCGTCGAGACGACGCTCATGCTCATCGGCGACAAATGGAAGGTGCTCATCCTGCGCGACCTGATGGACGGCACCAAGCGCTTCGGTGAACTTAAAAAGTCCATCGGCCATGTGACGCAGAAGGTGCTGACCGCGCAGCTGCGCGATATGGAGGCCAAGGGCCTGCTCACCCGCAAGGTCTACGCCGAGGTACCGCCGCGCGTCGAATACACGCTGACCGAGACCGGCTACAGCCTAAAGCCCATCCTCGATTCCATGGTCGACTGGGGCACAAATTACAAGCAGCAGAATGCCGCGCAGGAGGAACACCATGATCCGTGAGATCTGCAAAGACGAGACCTTCCTCGCCCAGAGGGCCGAAGCCGCCACGGCGGACGATCTCAACACCGCGCAGGACCTTCTCGACACGCTAATCGCCCACAAGGACGGCTGCGTCGGCATGGCGGCGAACATGATCGGCGTCAACAAGCGCATCATCGCTTTTGAAAATGACGGCGAATACATGCTCATGTTCAACCCCGTCATCGTCAAAAAGTCCGGCCCCTACGACACCGAGGAGGGCTGCCTGTCCCTCACCGGCACGCGCAAGGCAAAGCGCTTCCAGACCGTCAAAGTCCAGTGGCAGAACGAAAAATTCCAAACACGCCTCAAGACCTTCACCGGCTGGACGGCTGAGATCATCCAGCACGAGCTCGACCACTGCGAGGGGATCGTCATTTAGACATCAGGAGGTGCATCATGCTCAAGCAGCTCAAATACTTTCAATCCGTCGTGCGTCTCGGGAGCTTTTCCGCCGCGGCGGAGGAAAATTTCATCTCGCAGTCAGCCATCTCCCAGCAGGTGCAGTCCTTGGAGCGTGAGCTGGGCTTTGCGCTGCTCGTGCGCAGAAACCGCTCGTTTTCTCTTACGCCTGCGGGCGAATACTTTTACCGTAAGAGCCTGCTGCTCACAGCGGACTGCGACCGCATGTGCGCCGAGGCGGCGAAGATCGCCAAGCGCGAGGCGGAGCAGGAATTCAGCCGCATTGTACTCGGCTTTCCAAGTGAATTCCTGTATGTCGAGAATCTGGAGGTGGCGCGTCTTCTGGTCGCGGGCGGCAGGGGCTTTTTGCCGCTGGAGGGCGGCGAAAGGCAGGCAGCCGAACCGCTCACCCGTGTGCCGCTCGTGTGAAACGGTGCGCCGCTTCTTCGCACATACTGCGCGTTCTGGAAAAAGGAGAACGCGAACCCCTACGTGCCGGAATTCGCACGGCTGCTCAAAGGACAATTTGATACCTGAACGAAAGCAGAAAGGCGGAGCCGATGGCTCCGCCTTTTTTCATATCAGTTTTTCTTATAGGAAAGCCGCAAAACCGGAATTGATACCCGCGGCGCGGCGGTTTACAATGGTGGTATCAACAAAACCATGCGCCGCTTTTGGCGCAAAGCGATAAAAAAGGAGCGAAACAATGGCAGCATTGATCGCATTTTACTCCCGCGCGGGAGAGAACTACTTCGGCGGCGCGTACCGCCGCATTTCCGTCGGCAACACCGAAAAGGTTGCTGAGATGCTCGCGGATCTGACCGGCGGCGAGCTGTACAAAATTGAGCAGGCCGAGCCCTATTCAGACGACTACAAGACCTGTGTGGCGCAGGCGCGTGAGGACTGGCAGAAAAACGCCCGTCCCGCGGTGTTGGATCTGCCCGATGACCTCGACGCCTATGATGAAATTTACCTCGGCTACCCCAACTATTGCAGTACGATGCCGATGGCGGTCTACACCTTCCTCGAGCACTACGACTTCACGGGCAAGACCATCCACCCCTTCTGCACGCACGAGGGCAGCGGCCTTTCCGATACCGAAAACGACATCCGCAAGGCTGCCCATGGCGCGGCGGTCACGAAGGGCCTCGCCATCCACGGCAGCCACGTGGACGAGGCGAAGAGCGCGCTTGCCCAGTGGGTTGAGGAGTTCGCAAAATGAAAAAGCTCCTGATCGTTTACTACTCCTGATCGTGCGGCAACACCGAGCGCACCGCAAAAGCGTTGCAGAGCGTCGCCGGCGGCGATCTTGTGAGGCTCGACACCGCCGTGCCGTATACCGGCAGCTACAACGATGTGGTCGATCAAGACCAGCGCGAGGTGAACGCGGGCTTTGAGCCGAAGCTCAAGCCGCTCTCTGTCAACGTCGCCGACTACGACGTCATCGCCGTCGGCACGCCGACGTGGTGGTACACGATGGCTCCCGCCGTCAAGGCATTCCTGCATGGACAGAATTTTGCAGGCAAGACCGTTGTGCCGTTTATGACAAACGGCGGCTGGCCGGGCCGCGTCATCAAGGATATGAAGGCCGCCTGCCCCGGCGCGGACTTCGCCTGTGATATGCAGGTGAAATTCGACTCGAATGGCGGCGACCATCTGGAAACGCCGGAAAGCAAGATCAACACCTGGGCGCAGAGTGTCAAGGCGCTGCTGTAAGGAGAAAAACGATGAAAGATGTCATGTTATGGGCCGGTGCCGGACAGATCGGCATGGCCATCGCCCGCCGCATGGGCGCGGGTATGAAAATCGTTGTAGGCGACAAGTAATTAGAGAATGCGCAGGCTATCGCCAAAACGATGAACGAGGCGGGCTTCGATGTCACACCTGTCGAGATGGACCTCTCGAGCCGCTCGTCCATCAAGGCCCTCATTGCCGGGGGCAGAGGTACGGCGAGATCAAGATGCTCGTCAACGCTGCGGGCGTGTCGCCCAGTCAGGCGCCCATCGAGGCGATCTTAAAGGTCGACCTCTACGGTACGGCGGTACTTTTAGAAAAGGTCGGCAGGGCCATCGCACCGGGCGGCGTGGGCGTGACGATCTCGAGCCAGTCCTGCTGGCGCATGCCCGCCCTGACGGCGGAGCAGGACGAAAAGCTCGCCACCACGCCGACGGAGGAGCTGCTGTCCCTCGACTTTTTGCAGCCCGAGAACATCCGTGACACGCTCCATGCCTATCAGATGGCGAAGCGCTGCAACGAGAAGCGCGTCACGGCGCAGGCGGTCGAATGGGGCAAGCGCGGCGCGCGCCTGAACGACATCGCCCCCGGCATCATCGTCACGCCGCTGGCACTCGACGAGTTCAACGGCCCGCGCGGCGACTTCTACAAGAACATGTTCGCCAAATGCCCCGCGGGACGCCCCGGCGCGGCGGACGAAGCCGCAAACGTCGCCGAGCTTTTGATGAGCGACAAGGGCGCGTTCATCACGGGCTCAACCTTCCTCATCGACGGCGGCGCGACCGCGAGCTACTTCTACGGCCCGCTGCGCCTCGAAAAAGCATGATTTTTCCCCCTCTCTCTCAAAAAAGCGGCAGAGTCGCCGGAGCATTCCGGTGGCTCTGCCGCTTTTTTACTCAAATCTGCTCCTCGCATTCTGTCTTGATCGTCTTCACACCGAAGAGGAAGTAGACGAGGTGGCAAAGCCACACAATAGCGAGAATAGTGCAGGGAATGTAGAGCGCTTTTCGCAGCATCAGGAAAAAGCCGACGGCCATCAGCAGCGTCACAGACGTCAAAATGCCGGCCTTGGTCTGCGCGGTCATACCCTTTTTCTTCACGAACGAGTCGAGATGCTTTTGATAGAGCTTTGTGCCGAGGAACCATACGTGCAGCCTTTCCGACGAGTTTGCAAAGCAGAACACCGTCGCAAGGAAGAACGGCACCGTGGGCAGCACCGGCAGCACGATGCCGACGCAGCCGAGCGCAAGGCACACGCAGCCGAGGATCAGGAAGAAAAGGCGTTTCAGCTTCATCGGTTTTCTCTCTCCAGTCTCTTTTTTTCGCGCTTTGTCTCCACCACGTGGCGGATTGCGGCGACGGGGTGATAGAAAATCATCCGCGGGCCGGAAAAGCGCATCACGGCGCGGATCTTTTCACGCATGTCAGGTTTGTAGCAGTGCACGCGGCAGTTGACGCAGAAGGTCTTCGTCTCCATGAACGGGCAGTGCTCGGAGCGGGCGCGGGCGTAGTCGTTCAGCGCCGCGCACTCAGGGCAGAGCGCGCCGCTTGTGTGATGATTGCGGTGGCAGTAGAGGGCGATCATCTGCGAGACCATTCTCTTTTCGCGCTCGCGCTTGGTTTCGATATCCTTCATCAGCTCATTCTCCCGTGCTCGACGGAGTAGACCGTGTCGGCGATGCGCATGGTCGACGCGCGGTGCGACACGAGCACGACGGTCTTGCCCGCGCGCTGCTCGTGCAGCGATTTCAGGATGACCGCCTCGTTCAGGCTGTCGAGATTGCTCGTCGGCTCGTCAAGGAGCATCAGCAGCGCGTCGTGCAGAAACGCGCGGGCGAGTCCGAGGCGCTGGCGCTCGCCGCCCGAAAGCGTGTCGCCCAGCTCGCCGACCGGCGTGTCGTAGCCCTGCGGCAGCGTCATGATGAATTCGTGCACGGCGGCCTTTTTGCAGGCCGCGACGATCTCGTCGTCCGTCGCGTCGAGCTTCGCGATGCGGAGGTTATTTTTGATGCTGTCGTGGAAGAGATGCGTCTCCTGCGTGACGAAGCTCTCCATCTCGCGCAGATTCCCCGTGTTGATGCTGGAAACGTCCGTGCCTGACAGGCGGACGCGGCCCTTCTGCACATCCCAGAAGCGCATCAGGAGCTTTAAAAGCGTCGATTTTCCGCTGCCACTGCGGCCCACAATGCCGACGACGCTCCCCTCCGGGAAGCGGACGGAAACGTCGGAGAGAATGTCCTCCCCGCCGTAGGAGAACGTGACGTGCTCGGCCTCCGCGCCGGTAAATTCGACCTCTTTCTGTCCGGTGACCTCGTCGACCACGGGTTCTTCATCCAGAATGTCGAGTACGCGGTTGCCCGCGGCGAAGGTGTTTTGCAACGTCGCACCGAGATTTGCCAGCGCGACCGTGGGGCCGAACGACGAGAACAGTGCAAGGGCCGCAATGAGCGCCCCGTCGAACGTCAGCTCTCCGCGCTGCACCAGCGCCGCGGAAGAAACCAGCATTGCAAGGTCGAAGAGCAAAATGGCCGTGTTCGTGATGCCCATGTTCTGGCCCGTGAGACGCTTGAGCTTGGCTTCCTCTTTGGATAGCGCATCGGTGCGCGCATCCATCTCGGCGCGATCGTACTGAATGGTCTCGTTCAGGCCGCGCAGGCTGTCGAGCACGAAGGCCGACAGCGCACCCGACTCCGTGCGGAATCGCATCCCCGTATCGCCCGAGCGGCGGGACGTGATGAGCGGGATGACCACGCCGACGCAGACGTAAGCCGCGAGTGCCAGAAGGCCGAGCAACGCGTGATAATGCCCGATGAACAGACACATGATGAGCGTGAACAGCGCCGCGATGGCCGCGGGCGAGATCGTGTGCGCGTAGAAGACCTCGAGCAGCTCAATGTCCGACGTGATGACGGAGATGAGGTCGCCGCGGTCGCGGCCTTCGAGCTTCGCGGGGCAGAGACGGCGCAGTGCGCGGAAGACCTTGTCGCGGATCAGCGCGAGCAGCTTGAAGGCGATAAAGTGGTTGCAGGACTGCTCAGCGTAGCGGAAGACGCCGCGCACGAGCGCAAAGAGCAGCACACAGATGAACGTCGTTTTGAGCGTGACGGACGCGGCAAAGCCGAGCAGGTCAAGCACGGCAAAGCCGCCGAAGATCGTGATGAACGCGGCGCAGAGGTGGCCGACAAGGCCCATCAAAATGGCGAGCACCATGTAGCCGCTCAGTGGCTTCACGAGTCTGATGAGCCGCGCCATGACGGTAAAACCGCTTCTCTTTTTCATTTTCCCGCCTCCTCTCCGTAGTGCTCCAACACCTGCTGGGCTGACCACAGCGCAGCGTAAGCACCGCCCTGCTTCAGCAGCGCCTCGTGCGTGCCGTGCTGAACGATATTGCCGCGCTCCAGCACGTAAATTTCATCCGACGCTGTGACGTTCGCCAAACGGTGCGAGATTAGCAGCACCGTCTTCCGGCCCGCCAATGCGTGAATTTGCGCCATGATGTCGTTCTCGCTCTCAACGTCGATGTTCGACGTAGCCTCGTCGAAGATGTATACCGGACTGTCGTGCAGCAGCGCGCGGGCGAGCGCAAGGCGCTGGCGCTGACCGCCCGAAAGGTTCTCGCCGCGCTCGGAAAGTAAGGTGTCGAGCCCCGCTTCCCCTCTGAGAAAGTCCGCGAGATTGACCTGCGTGAGCGAGCTCCAGAGCTCATCATCGCTCGCATTTGGCTTGCCCATCAGCAAATTGTCGCGTACCGTACCCTTGAAGAGGTAACTCTGGTGGCTGACGTAGGTGATGCGCCGCATCAGGCTCGCCTCCTCAATGTCGCGCAGCTCTGCGCCGCCGACGGTCATCGAGCCGGTGTAGCCCTTGTTCCGGCCCATCAAAAGTGCGGAGATCGTCGACTTGCCGCAGCCCGACTCGCCGACGAGCGAGGCGAATTTGCCCTGCGGGATCGTCAGATCGACGCCGTGCAGAATTTCGCGCTCCGGTTCGTAGGAAAAGTGCAGATCACGGCAGACGATGTCGCCCGCAGGGCAGTCGACGCCGCCGTGCGCAGGCTCGGGCAGGTCCAAAAGGCGGAAAATTTTGTCACTCGCGGCCATGCCGTTCATGGCAATATGGAAAAACGAGCCGAGCTGGCGCATGGGGATGAAAAAGTCCGCCGCCAGCAGGATGATGAGCAACGCGCCCGCAAGGTCGATCTTCCCCGCGCGCAGCTGTGTTGCGGCCATGATGACGCCGAGCGCCGCGCCGCCGTAGGCGATGAGGTCCATGATCGTGATGGAGTTGAGCTGCATCGTAAGAACCTTCATCGTGATCTTGCGGAACTTTTCGGCCTCGACGTTCATCTCATCATTTTTGAAGGCGTCGGCCTGATAGATTTTCAAGGTCGTCAAGCCCTGCAAATTTTCAAGAAACGTGTCGCCGAGCGCCGTGTACTGCCCCCAGTATTTCGAGAGCAGCTTCTTCGCCCATGTCTGTACCGCCGCGATGGCGATGGGGATAAGCGGCACGCAGACGAGCAGCACGACCGCCGCCGGCACGCTCACGAAGCACAGCACGACAAAAAGCGTCAGCGGCGCGAGCATCGCGTAGAAAAATTGCGGCAGATACGCGCCGAAGTACGTTTCGAGCTGGTCGACGCCCTCGACCGCGACCTGCACGACCTCCGACGTTTTGACCTGCTCGGAATACGACGCGCCGAGGCACAGGAGCTTGTCATAGATCGCGCCGCGCAGCGTCTTCTTGACCGCCTTGGACGATAGATACCCCATGCGCGACGCGCCGACGGTACAGCCGTATCGCACGGCGACAGCTGCAAGCGCGATCACGGCGGTCGTGACGATCTTACTCTGCGTCATGCTGCCCGCGTACAGCGCGGCGAGCAGCGCCGTCACGGCGCTCATCATCGCGATGTTCGCGCACAGCGAGCACCATTGCAGCGCGACGTTGCCCGCGATATATTTTTTGCTCTCCGGCACCGCGCCGATGAGCCGTTTGTTGATCATCATAAGAAAAAGCCCTGCCTTTCGGTGGTCGTTCAGTTAGAGAATGTGAACCGCCAGTCGAAAACGGCCGACAGGCACATGGTTCAAGATACCATATCCGCCCCCATTCCGCAAGCAGAAAATGCAGGAAACACAAGTATACGAGAGGCAATATGCCTCTTTCGCCCCTTTCGGTTAAAAAAGAAAAGCTGCGGCGATTTTTCTCTCAGGTTCAAGTCCCTTTACTCCGCCGGTTTTCCTACACAAAGCGCTTGTCTGCGCGCGCCACGGCTGGTACAATAGAGGCAATACAATAAAAGACACAGGAGATCGCCATGGTACTCTATTTCACCGGCACCGGCAACAGCCGCCACATTGCCGAGCGCATCGCACACGCGCTGAACGATACGCTCATCAGCCTGAATGACCGCATCAAATCAGGCGACATAACACCGCTCGCCGTCAACGGACGGCTTGTCCTCGTCATGCCGACCTACGCCTGGCGCATCCCGCGCATCGTGCGCGACCATCTGCTGCGAACAGAGCTGCGCGGCGCGAGGGAAACGTGGTTCGTCATGGACTGCGGCAGCGAGATCGGCAACGCCGCGAAGTACAACCGCGCGCTTTGCCGCGAAAAGGGCCTCGTCTACATGGGCACGGCGCAGATCGTCATGCCGGAGAATTTCATCGCCATGTTCAACGCACCAACCGTCGAGGAGGCGCGCCGAATCGTCGCCAAAGCCGAGCCGTTCATCGACTGCGCGATCGCCGCGATCCGCGCAGGACACATGTTCTCGCCGCCGCGCAAAAAACTCTACGACCGCATCGCGAGCAGCGCGGTGAACCCGGTTTTCTATCCGCTGTTTGTGAAGGCAAATCCCTTTACTGCAAGCGATGTCTGCATCGGCTGCGGCAAATGCGAAAAGCTCTGCCCGCTGAATAACATCACACTGCAAAACGCCCGTCCCGTCTGGGGAACCAACTGCACACAGTGCATGGCCTGCATCTGCTATTGCCCGACAAGAGCCATCGAATATGGCAAGAAAAGCGCCGGCAAGCCGCGCTACCATTTTGAAGAATTGTAAAATAGTTTCACTTTACAGAAGTTCAGCAAGCAGAGCGCGTCTCTTACAAAAGTTTTTCTCTTTCGACATGGTTTTCCCATATGGGCAAAAACCTCGTGCTTTCTCAAAAATGTCATCCCTTTGCCGCGCATTTCGATCAGCGGCGATACTTCACAAAACTTATCAAAAGCCGCGCCGCTGCGCGTCCCGAGCATAAAGCCGACCGACGTGCTCGCGTTTGAGTACATGATGAGCGACATCGCAAGCCCCATTGCAAGCATCAGAAAAAGGCTGCTGCGAAACGATTCCTTCACACGCTCTTCTTTCCCTGCTCCCCGATTCTGTGCCACGAGCACGGAGGTCGCGGCGCTGCCGCTGTCGCCGAACGAGTTGGCAAAGTCCTCAACGCGCGCGTTTTCGCGCGCTGCGGCATCACGCCGAATCTCAAATTTTCCACGATGGATTCCCTTGCGACCTACTCGATGGTCGAGGCCGGTCTCGGCCTCGCCATGAACAACGCGCTCAATGGCCGCGCTTGGTCGGGCGGCGTGCGCATCCTGCCGCTCGACCCGCCGCAGATCGTCGAGATCGGCGCGGCGACGCTGCCGGACCTCTCCCCCGCCGCGCGGACGTTCCTCGATTTTTTGGAACCTCACCTTGTGGAATTCCTCTCGGAAAAATCTTAAGATTTTCTTAGCACCACGTTCATAATGCATTCACTTCCCTCGTGTAGGCTATGCCACAGTGCAAACAGAAAGGGTGATTTTTTTGCGTAAGCAACTGAGCAAAAAGGCCGGGGTGCAGATCCTTTTTCTGTTGCTTGGCCTCGCATTTCTCGTCTGCGGTGTGATGCGCGGCGAGGCGGACACGGTGCTGAACAAGGCGATCAAACTATGTCTGGAGTGTGTGGGCATTGGATAAGAAAAAACCATTTTCCTTTCTGCTCGCCCGCTGGCGCGGTCTGGTGCAGGCCTGTGCGGCACTTTTGACCAACCTCCACCTGCCGAACTTTTTCAAAGGTGAGCTCTACCGCGGCGCGGGCAAGACCGTCTGCGTGCCGGGGCTGAACTGCTACTCCTGCCCGGGTGCGGCGGGCGCGTGCCCCATCGGCGCGTTTCAGGCTGTCGTCGGCTCGTCCAAATTTCAGTTTTCCTATTACATCACCGGCATCCTCATCCTGCTTGGCGTGCTGCTGGGCCGCTTCATCTGCGGCTTCCTCTGCCCGTTCGGCTGGTTTCAGGAGCTCCTGCACAAGATCCCGACCAAAAAGTTCTCCACCAAGCGCTTAAAGCCGCTGACCTACCTTAAATATGTCATTCTGGTGGTGATGGTCTTTTTGCTGCCGGTGCTTGTGGTGAACGAAGCTGGCATGGGCGACCCGTTCTTCTGCAAATATATCTGTCCTCAGGGTGTTTTAGAGGGTGCTATACCGTTATCTATTGGAAATGCTGCTATCCGTTCTGCGCTGGGAAAGCTTTTTTCTTTCAAGTGTATGATTTTAATTGCAGTGATTGTACTAAGTATCTTATTTTACAGGCCCTTCTGTAAATGGATTTGTCCGCTTGGAGCAATCTACTCATTATTTAATAAGGTCAGCCTGCTCAAAATTACCGTTGATAGCAGCAAATGTGTCGGATGCGGTCAATGCTCAAAGGCATGTAAGATGGATGTGGATGTGTGTAAGACACCGGATCACCCCGAGTGCATACGCTGCGGTGCCTGCATAAAGGCCTGTCCGAAGGATGCCATCTGCTACCGGTTTATGGGAAAATCATGTCAAAAAAATGACAACAGATAACTATTAAACATTTTACTATTATTTTTAAAGGAGAAATTACTCATGAAAAACAAATTATCATTTATTTCTATTTTTACACTCTGCATAGCATTATCACTTACAGCATGCGGTGGAAAGCAATCTTCCACAACAGATTCTAAGAACACTCAGACTGAAGCCGGCACAGAAGCATCCGGCAAATCAGATTCAAGACTTGATGATTTATATCAGCAGGAAAATCAGCTTTTTGCAGATCACGCTGATGTGTGGAACAAGGCATTTGGCATGATGAACAAAAGTGACGCCGATCCAAACGGAAATTATGCTGATTATCTTGCCGGTACCGTAGAATCAAACAAGAATTCATTCACAGACGATGAGCTTAAAACACTTAATGAGGATATTGAAACCATACGAAAAATCGAGGAACAGATAGCAGAGCTTCAAAACAAAAACACATCATCAGACGATAACAAGAAGGACAGCTCTAAAGCCTCATCTGTATTCAGTAATTTTTCCGGTGAGGATTTTGATGGCAATAAGGTTGATGACAGCCTGTTTTCAGGCAATGCAGTAACAGTCGTCAATTTCTGGTTTACCGGCTGCAAACCATGTGTCGCTGAATTATCCAAGCTTAACGAATTAAATGATGCTATCAAATCAATGGGCGGAGAAGTTGTTGGCATCAACACTGAGACCTTCGATGGCAATAAAACAGCTATCAAAGAGGCTGCCTCTGTTCTTGAAAGTCAGGGTGTCAAATATCGTAATCTGTCAATTGACTCCTCTAGCGCTGCCGGTAAATATGCCTCAGAAATCATGGCATTTCCAACAACTATACTTGTTGACAGAAATGGCAATATTGTAGGCGAACCAATGCTCGGCGGAATTGATAACAAGGACAACTATGATGCCCTTATGAAGCAGATTCAGTCTGTAATTGATGCAGACAGCACAAATAAATAGATGTCTACATACAAAAAGCTCCTGTGCATTGCACAGAGAGCTTTTTAGTCCGGTTAGTACAAACATATATTAACACGCGAATTATATGATGACACTTGCTTTTCCTTTTTTTCAAATCTTTGGATTCTTGTAATAACCTGATATTCCATCTGTAGCTTGTCCGATGAACAAGAGTATACACAAGGTTCAAAACCGGTATATTCATCATCCCCTTGCGTATAATTATTCCCATAATAAAAATTCTCTATTATATTTGTCTCAAAGGAAGAATCTATTTTTGATTCAGCCTCTTTTGGATCACCCATAGAATAATCACTGCCATATGTCTTTGCATATAAATCTCTCATCACTGCAGCCTGTGCCTTAGGGCTATCCACATCTGCACAATAATATGTAATATAAAACGGTACTCCAAGCACCGCATCAACAGCAGCCAGCATTCTCGTATCTTCAAATGATATTATAAATATCCACGCCGATAATTCCTTGCTTATATCCGATGTTACAAAATAATCTGATATTGTGTTGTCAATACTATCACCCAAAGCAACTGCTGCATCATATTGCCCAGGAACTGCTTCATATGTCTGTTCTGTTTCGCTGTCTGTATCCTTTGAATAATTACTTTCAAGGCTTTGCAGCATAACTATATCGTCTTCACCGAGCATCTGCATAATACCTGACTGCTTCTGCAGCTCACAGGCCCCCTTCAGAAAATTCTGAATAGCCGTATAAGCCTGTCCCACCGGAATCTCAGTATCCAACGGTTCCCTTATCTCATTATATTTCTCATTCCACAGCTCATTTACATTGTCCTGCATCAGAGACATCATCTTTGTAAGCCTCTCTTCAGCTGAAATAGAGTGGCTGTAGGGGCTTATATCTGCGTTGCTTATCGTAGTACTCGTTTTGGCAATTTTTGCTGCTTTAAGTGAAATCAGATAATTCGGTATAATATTTCCCGCACATACAACTGCCAGAATAATGCATATACACACTATTCCCTTGATTTTATCCGGTTTTTTATCAATACATTTGCGCACTGATAAATGCTTACTTCTCATCCAATGCCTCCGCTTTCATGTCAAAATACACCTTGGTTCCTTTACCTGACTCACTTTCATAATGGATTTTTGTATCATGCAGCTTAGCAATCCTTGATACAAGTGCAAGCCCAAGCCCTGCTCCATGCTCACTTCTTGATCGTGACTTGTCAACCATATAAAAAGCCTCTGTAATGCGCTCTATATCTTCAGGCGGTATTCCTCTTCCATTGTCCGAAACTGCAATACGATAAATACTGTGCGAAATAAGTCTGCCTGATACATCTACCTTGCTGCCTCCTGATTTCACTGCATTGTCTATCAGATTAAGAAGCATGGTCTTAAACAGATCATATTCCAGCCACACCCATGCCTCATCCGCACTGTACACAATCTCTGTATTATGCTTTCTTGCCGCTTCATGTGCGGTTTCCACACAATCTGCTATAATCTCAGATATTCTTGTCTCTTCAAGCCTGAAATCATTTTTATCAAGAGTGATAAGCTCCAGCAGCTTAAATGATAATGCTTCAAGCCTCATGCCCTCATTCAGTATGACTCCGGCAGCACTGTGCACCTCATCCTCGGACATTTTTTTCTGATACAGGGTATCGGCATATCCTATAATTGATGTCATTGGGGTTTTGAGCTCATGTGCGAAGTTTGCAGTAAAATCCTCCTGCTTCTTTGCCGCCATCTGAAGTTCATAAACTTTGCTTTCAAGGTTTTTCGCAAGCTCGTTGAAAGCCCTCGCAAGCTCACCTATTTCATCCTTTGTCTTTACATCACTTCTTGCTGTGTAATCACCATCTGCAAATTTTTTGGTGGTGGCTGTTAATCCGGCAAGAGGCTTTGT
>OHTC01000377.1_pt1 | contig 24423 bp, 25 predicted proteins | sample 1578801 | NCBI WGS metagenome assembly OHTC01 (sample SAMEA3879556, study PRJEB24766) | human gut metagenome | biome: human-associated habitat; feature: feces | place: USA | collected 1985/1987 | reverse complement strand
TATTCCATAATAAAAATACCCCTATCTCTCGTGATAGGGGTATTGTAACGTATTGATGTGCTGAAAAGCGAGAAATGTATTTTTAATAGAAAAGTCACAGGGGTGGTGCCTTTGTCATTTTAGTTTGGAGCTATTTTGTATGTACTCCACCAGCGCTTTCTTTGGAATTCTCCACACACGGCCGTTTCGATAGCCTCTAAGCTCACCTGTGTTTAGGAGCGCATACATCGCGTTGTAGCCGACTTTCAGGGCCTCGCAGGCCTCTTCAACGGTCAGAATATCATCGTAGGACTCAAACATTTTCAGTTCTCCTTCGTCACGCTGCATTGCATCCGGAGCGGACACAATGCCGGATCATTTCCACAGCGGTCACATAAGCACTCAGGAGGCTTTTTGCCGCTTCTCTGCCGCTGCGGGTTTTGCTTACGACCATACAGGTCCAGTTTCTCGATCTGCTGATAAACTGCCGGTTCTGTCCGGCCCAGCTCCAGCGCAATCTCGGTGATACCAACGCCGCTGTCAAATAAAATTCTCAGTTGATTCTTCTCGTCATCTGTCCAGTAGTCTCCGGCACGACCTGCACGCAAAGTCTGGTTGCGCATCAAGCGCACGGATTCTTGGAACGCTTCTTCACTTCTCATAGGTCTGCTTTCTCCTTTTGAATTTTCCTTACCTTATGTTACGTTCCTAAATCGCAAATCGCTTTATTTTTAGTTGTATATCATCCTTATGAAGCACCGTGGAGTTGTCCGCGGTGCTATTTAAATTTACCGTCTAAGTGCAGACGATATGCTTGCCTTAGGTTACGATATCTGCCATCTTTTCCCTGGGCACCAAGTCGTATATGCCCTGCACATGGACTCTGCACACTGTCATCTGCATTTTGTCGTGAACTCGGTCTCCTTTGAAGACGGCAAAAAGCACTTCAGCGGATTCCATGATCTTTTCCCGGTCCGCGATTTTCTGCAAGAATGCTTTCCGCGTTCGAACGTGCACATTTACCAGTCTTTCCCTGACTCCGATGTTAACCGCTTCGGATGCTCCGACGATGACGAATTGCTGCGGATCGATTAAAACTGCGAAAGAGTTGTAAGACTTTTCCTTGCCGCAGGAACCTTTTTCAACATTTTCTGCAGCACAAGACCGAATATTCCTATTACACTCTGAATTATGCCGGTTCGGCTGTATTGACAGTCCGCAGCAGGAATGCTACCATGAAATTGAAATCGGGCAAGGAAAGAGGAAAGCGAATGACATTGAATCAATTAAAAGTGGGGAATTCTGCTGTGATCACCACTGTTGGCGGAGATGGAGCCTTGCGCTGCCGCCTGCTGGATATGGGCTTGATCCCGCACACCCGCGTGACATTACAGAAGGTCGCGCCGATGGGTGATCCTATCGAGATCCGCGTGCGCGGCTACGAGCTAACGCTGCGCGTAGAGGAGGCTCAAAAAATCGAAGTGGAGGACGAGCCGAAATGATCTTTGCACTCGTTGGAAATCAGAACTGCGGGAAAACGACTCTTTTCAACGCCCTCACCGGATCCAATCAGCATGTCGGCAACTTTCCCGGTGTCACGGTAGACCAGAAGATGGGAGAGATCATAGACGAAAAAGGCTGCTCCGTGGTGGATCTACCCGGCATCTACTCCTTGCGGCCCTATACACAGGAGGAGATCGTCTCCCGTGACTTTATCCTCAACCAAAAGCCGGACGGCATCATCAACATTGTGGATGCCACCAACATTGAGCGGAATCTGTACCTGACACTTCAGCTGCTTGAGTTGCGGATACCTATGGTGCTGGCGCTGAACATGATGGATGAAGTGCGTTCCAACGGCGGTTCCATCGACGTGCAGAAGATGAGCGCCTCGCTCGGCATCCCTGTCGTACCGATCGCGGCCGCAAAGGGTGAGGGCGTGAGCGAGCTGGTGAATCAGGCGATTGCTGTGGCTCGAAGCAGAACTCTGCCAAAGGTGACAGATTTCTGCGCGGATGACTCCGCCGTTCATCGCTGCATCCACGCCGTTACGCATCTGATTGCCGATCACGCCGACCGCATCGGTGTGCCGGCTCGCTTCTGCGCAGCAAAGCTGATCGAAGGCGGCGATGACCTTGCCGACCGTCTGGCACTTGATCAAAACGAGCGCGAGTTGCTTGAGCATTGCATCGTGCAGATGGAGAGTGAGGCAGGACTTGATCGCAACGCGGCGCTTGCTGATATGCGCTACACCTTCATTGAAGGCGTGGTGGCATCATCTGTGGTGAAATGCCATGAAAGTCGGGAGCACGCCCGTTCCATGAAGATCGACAGAATTCTCACCGATCGCTACACAGCCATTCCGACGTTTCTGCTTGTCATGCTGCTGATTTTCTATCTCACCTTCAATGTTATTGGTCAGCGTCTGTCCGACTGGCTGCAAGGCGGGATCGATGGCCTTACCTTTCTTGTAGACCAAGCTTTGACTGCCTATAAGATCAATCCTGTGGTACACAGCTTGATTATTGACGGCATTTTTTCCGGTGTTGGCAGTGTGCTGGTGTTCCTGCCTATCATTGTGACGCTTTTTTTCTTCCTCTCTATCTTGGAAGATACCGGCTACATGGCCCGCGTCGCCTTTGTAATGGACAAGCCTCTGCGAAAGATCGGTTTGTCCGGCCGCAGCATCGTCCCTATGCTCATCGGCTTCGGCTGTTCTGTGCCGGCAATTATGGCAACGCGCACGGTGTCGAGTGACCGTGACCGCAAGATGACGATCCTGCTCACGCCTTATATGAGCTGCTCGGCAAAAATATCAATTTATGCATTTTTTACCGCAGCGTTCTTTCCAACGCACCGCGCGCTCATAATGATCCTACTGTATCTGCTGGGCATTCTGATTGGAATTGCTGCGGCCCTCATCATGAACCAAACCGTGTTCCGCGGAAAGCCCGTGCCCTTCGTTATGGAGTTGCCCAATTATCGGCTTCCGAGCCTCAAGAGCGTTGCGCTGCTGCTTTGGGAAAAGGCCGAGGACTTTTTGCAGCGGGCGTTTACTGTGATTTTTCTTGCTACCATTGTGATTTGGTTCCTCCAGAGTTTTGATACCAGGCTGAATGTAGTTGCCGACAGTGCCGATAGCCTTTTGGCTCTCATTGGTCGATGGATTGCGCCGGTGTTCGCACCGTTGGGCTTTGCGGATTGGCGCTGCGCAACCTCCCTTATTTCCGGTTTTATCGCAAAGGAATCTGTGGTCAGTACGCTGCAGATCCTGTTAGGCGGGGCTGCACTTTCTACGATGTTTACCGGTCGTTCCGTTATCAGCTTTCTGGTGTTCACGCTGCTGTATACTCCCTGCATCGCGGCGGTAGCCACGATTCGACGAGAATTCGGCCCAACGCTGAAGACAGTTGGGGTCGTGATGATGCAGTGCTGCGTGGCATGGATCGTGGCTCTTGCTGTCTATACCTTGGTGGGGATCCTGTGATGCATCTGTTAGATTGGGCCCTTCTTGTCCTCATCGCAGCTGCAGCTATCACAGCTATCCTGCCGCTTCCTGTCTGCGGTGGGGGTAACCCCACGCAGAAGAGTTTGAATATAATCACTTGTTGATAATCCCGCAGCGCGGGAATCCTGTTCTAATTTCTGCCGTTCGGCGGCAGAGAGGCGAACTGTGATACTGGTGCTGTTTTTTGATTTATTCATCGGGTTGTTCCTTTCTTTGCCTTGGCAAGAGGCGCAGATGTCTTACGCCACTTTACCGAGATGTTGCTAAGATGATAAAAAATTACGAGAAGACAGGAAAAAGCCTGATGGAGTTTGTTGCATTGCAACCCCATCAGGTCTTCCAAGTAATGTTCACATTTTTTCCTTCGATCTCGATGCGTTCGATGAATTCTGCGGCGACAAGCTTCTTTTCATCAAAGGATGCCCGTAGAAAATCGAACTGCAGCAGCTGCGGCGCAGGATGAGACACCTCGTGCAGCAGGTGTTCGCGTTCGGCGTGCAGCTTTTCGATCTGTTTGGATATGTACGATGCCGAGATTTCGCTGCTTTCTGCAAGTGCTGTGACCAGACGGTCAATTTTCTGTTCGACGGCCAGAATGGCTTCCGCCTGCGCGTTATCTTCAATAGCCGGAAGCTCGGCGGGACAGTCGTCGATCATGTTCTGCAGTTCATGCGCGTTATAGTCCTCCAGCTCGCGCAGGTCGACGTCGATCGCCGCATCGCAGTTTCCGAAGTTGCTGCGGCCGGAGCAGATGAGCTTGCAGCGCTGCTCAATTTTTACGCAGCTCACTTTGAGCGCGTAGCCGCACTTGGCGCACTTGAGAAGGCCTGTCAGCCAGGAGTACTTTCCCGCATTGGCGCGGGGAAGCTGTGCCTTGTTTGAGAGCTTGTCCTGCACACGCAGCCAGAGCGGCGGGGTCGGTAGTCGTAAATATGTTCGTGATGATCATATCTAAGTATTGCAGAAGCCAGTCAAGAAACATGACGGCACAAAAACTGACTAAGATCACAGCAGGTAAAGAAAGTATCCGGTACAGGATCAACGCGCTGTACTGCCCGATCAACACACCGGTACAGCAAGCACATACAGGAAATTGGTGCCCGTTGATAAAAAAACTCCGGTCTGGACGCTGGTGGCATCCTGCAAATTTTCCAAAGCTCATGCAGGAATAATAGAACTTACTGCTCACGTTCAGTCACCAAGCCAAGAATTTAACAGTGGGACTCCGAACAGGCCGAGCGCTATCACGATCACGGTAGCGAATGCAATAGAGGATAAGCAGTCCTTCTTCTGCTCAGGCGTCAGGAAGTTGATTAAAGGTTCTCCCAGTTCTTTTGATATCTCACTATGAACAGAGGCAAGCCCAAGTGCGGGAAACGCTGCTGTAATATACGCAAAAATTTCAAAATTAAATAGGTACTTTGCAACAATCAATACGAGTGCAGCGGCAACCGCACTTCCATAGATTCCATCAGTTGCAATTTCCCACTTTTTTAACGCATCGGCAAGGGCGATATGAGCTTTTCCGCATTTTTTGCACACCCACCACAATTCACTTTTTGATTCCACTTTAGAGCCTTTGCCGCACAAGCCGCACAACAGTCCAAACGGCCCAAGCAGGAGCATACCATAGCAACCACTTCCCCAACCATAGCTTTTGTTCGTAACGGTAGTTTCGTTCTTTTGCAGAGGGTGGCAATCAAGCTCTCCGCAAAAGGGGCAAACCGTATCGTTATGAGTCTTCGCGGCAGATTCATCCAAGAGTCCCGCCCCAAATACAAGCGCATCTTTTCCTAAATCGTCGTCTGACTTCTGCTCGGGATCTTCGGCCTTGGAAGATAACTCTTGTCCACACTGATGACAGAATTTTGCATCCGCCGTGTTACTCGCACCGCAATTTTTGCAAATGGGATGTGTCGGATCAACAGGGGAATCTTCTGAATGCTGTACATCGTCCGAGCTCAGTTCTTAACCGCATTGAAAACAGAACTTGGATTCGTTGGAGTTGTCAGCTCCGCAATGCTTACATTTCATGGTTTTCTCTCTCCTCAAAAAATGAAGTATTCTTGATCTCTTTAATCATCTTTTTTATAAGAATAGCTCGTATTTGTGATACTGTCAACAAAGAATATGTCAAAGATGATTATAAGAGGGCGACACGGTGCGGCTATACACGTTAGACGGCAAATGCAATATCTCCGGCGAGCGGATTAAGTCTGCACGCGCCAAAGCAAAATTGACACAGGATCAGCTTGCGGCGAGGCTGCAAGTAGCGGGCCTGCAAATGGGCCAAATGGCAATCAGCAGAATTGAAAGCGGTAAACGCCTTGTCCCTGACTTTGAGCTTCCTATCATTGCGGAAGCATTAAATGTATCAACAGACTGGTTGCTCGGCATAGAAAAAGGATGACCACTTCCGTTTGAAGTGATCATCCTTTTTTATATAAAGCTAAGTGAAATCTTACGAAGCAATAGCCTTGCTGTTTCTGATTAAAAACTCAAATCCGGTTCATAATCATTCAAGTCTGTCTTTTCCCTGTTTATCTATTTTCACTGCTTTTTCAAATAATTATTATGATATACTGTGAGGCAGTCTGCTTTATCCATCATTTCTCCTGCGAAGTCGTGCTCGTTCTCGTGATTAGCGTTTCATTTTTACGTAACAGCGTTTACATTTTATTCACAAGTATTGCAACGGCCACTGCTCTGTGTTACCATGCAAAAGCAAGAAGGAAACTTCTCAAATTTGAAAAAGGGAGAAAAGAACATGAATCAGCTCAATCAAAAACTGTCCGTTGGGACAAAGTTGGGTTATGGTATTGGACAATTGGGTTCCGGTCTTGCCTATAACCTGTATTATTACTACTTTATCTACTTCATGACCACGTTCGCAGGCGTGGCACCGGGCGTCGCCGGTACTATTTCGATGTTCGCCGTTATGTGGGACGCTGTGACCGACCCTATCATTGGTTACTTCAGCGATAAGCTGAAGTTGAAGACGGGCACCCGTCGCCCCATGATGATGCGCGCTGCGCTTCCTCTCGGCATCACAGTCTATCTGCTCTTTTCCGCTTTCGACTTCACTTCTGACGGTGTGAAGATCTTCTACTATGTTGTTCTCAACATCTTCTTCTGGATGTTTTTCACAATGTGCGATATCAACCACATCGTTATCGGTCAGGAGCTGACGGAGGACTACGACGAAAAAAGCTCTATCCGCGGCTTCTCCTCCGGTTTCCTGTATGCCGGTGAGTTGATCGTTTCGAGCTGCACCATGCTCCTCGTCCGCCGCTGCTCCACCGAGCAGGTTGGCTATGGCATCGTCGCTGCCGTCACCGCTGCGTTCTGCTTCATCTCCTACTTCCTCGCCGGTGCGTGCACCAAGGGCAAGGAGATCACTGTGTCCAGGGAAGAGGCCACCGCAAACTCCTTTAAGTTCAAGGATTTCCTCGATTGCTTCACAAACAAGACGTTCGTCATCCTTGTTTTCATCGCACTGTTTGCCAACTGCATCGTCGGCATCCAGGCTTCCGGCAACATCTACGTGCAGACCTACTTCTACGGTCTTGACGAAATGCAGATTGCTCTCATTAACGGCGTGAAATGTTTCTATATGATTGTCGTCTCCATGCTTATCGGCTCACTCGCGCGCAAGGTCGACAAGCGCAAGTTCATGATCTTCGGCTTCTTCGCTTACGGCTTCGGTATGTTCTGCATCCGCATTCTGCCCGCGTCCATCCCTCTGTACTGCTTCGCTCTCTGCTTCTCCGCACTGGGCAACGCCACGTTCTGGACGCTGATCTATTCCGTTCTGGCCGATGTAATCACAATCGACTCTCTCGAGACCGGTAACAGCCGAGCTGGCGCGATGACCTCGCTGCTCAGCTGCGTCAACAAGTTCGGCTGCTCCATCGGCATGTGGCTCGTCGGTATGGGCCTGCAGCTCACTGGTTTTGATGAGACCGTTCTCGTCCAGACCGATGCGGCTGTGTCAGGCATCCGCAGCACCTACGGTATCGGTGGCCTTATCTTCGGTCTCATTATCGCGTTCCTCGCCATCCGTTACCCCTACTCTCGCAAAGTTTACAACGCCAAGCTCGCTGAACTTGAGTGTAAGTCCAAATAAGGCCTCACAAAAAAGGAAAAGACCCACCGGAGCATATCCGGCAAGGGCCTTTTCCCTGTCTATAAACTTTTTACCTTTTTAAGAAATGCTCGGCTGCTGCAGCACCATACTGTGGAAGCCTCCGCCGGAGAGAAATATCTCACGGGCATTCACGCCGATAATCTCTCTGTTTGGATAGAACTGCGAGAAGAGCTTGAGCGCTTCCGCATCGTTCGGATCGCCGAACTTCGGGCAGATGAGCGCGCCATTTGGCATGTAAAAGTTGAGGTACGACGCGACGAGCATATCTCCCTCCTGACGGGGTAGCGTATGACGGCTGCGGTCAATCCCACTCGCCTCTTCCGCCGTAATGACAAGCGGGTGCGGCAGCGGCATCTTGTGGATGACGAGCTTTCGCCCCACAGCATCGGTCTCGTTTTCCAGAATTCCGAGTGCCTCGCGCACGATCTCGTACTGCGGATGCCCCGGATCGTCCGTCCAAGAGAGCAGCGCCTCGCCGGGACGGATGAAGCAGAACAGGTCGTCGATATGTCCGCGGCCCTCGTCCATGTAGAGCCCGCGGTGCAGCCAGATGGTCTTCTCCACGCCGAGATAACATTTGAGCGTCGATTCCATTTGCTCACGCGTCAGGTGCGGGTTGCGCCCTTCGCTGAGCAGGCACTCCTCCGTCACAACGACGGTGCTCTCACCGTCAAAGCGGAACGCACAGCCCTCCAGCACAAATTCCTGCACCTGATAGTAGTCAAGCCATTCAAGCTCGCAGATTTTTTGCGCAATGAGCTCATCGGCATCCCAAGGAAAATAGAGTCCCTCCTGCGTCCCACCGTAGCCGTTGAACGTCCAGTTGATTCCGCGGATTTGCGTATCACTGATGACGAACGTCGGCCCCGAGTCTCGCAGGAACGCCTCGTTGCTGCTCAGCTCGATCACACGCACAGCGGGGTCGAGACGCTCGCGCGCATTTTCGTACTGGTCGGCGTTGACGCAGACGGTGACGGGTTCGTAGCGGCTGATGATCTGCGCCAGTTCGCAAACCGTCTTCTGCGCAGGCTTTGCGCCCATGCGCCAGTTATCCTGCCGCTGGGGCCAGATCATCCAGCAGCCCTTGTGCCAGTAGCTCTCCGCCACAGGGCGGAACCCGTCGTAAGCGGGGAGAGTATGTAAAAGTGCCATCGCTTCATATCCTTTCCGATTTATTCTGCGGCGCCGTCTGCCTGTCTCTGGCAGTCGTGCGCCAAGAGGTCGATCGCAGCGATAATTGCGCCTGAGAGAAGTTGCCCGTTCTCTCCGCTCGACACCGGTATGCTCAGATCACAGAGCTTTTGCAGCGAGCCGTGATTCTGTCCCGTGATGGCGACAAGATACGCGCTCTGCTCGGCGCGCAGGCGGCGAATCTGCTCCAGCAGCGCCTGATTCTGTCCGGTCGCGGCCAGGACCAACAGCATATCGTCCCGCGTGATATTGCACTCGGCAGTCTTCATCTCGTAACCGGAGGCAAGCACAAAGCATGGTTTGCCCTGCATGCAGAAAAGCCGCCTTGCGTAATACGCCGCCTCACGGCAATCCTCATCCGCCAGCAATAGCACGCTACGTGAAGATTGCAAGTGCTCATAAAAGCGGCTGGCTTTCTCCTCGGAGAAAGCGTGAAGCGTTGCGCTCACGCTTTCGATATAGTCCTGTACCCAAGCCTCAAGCGAAGCGGACTTCGGCTCGCTTTGCTCAAGAGAGGTGTAGTAGGTCAGGCGCAGAAGGTTGATAAAGTCCGCATAGCCGGAAAAACCAAGCTTCTGCACAAAGCGGAACATCGTTGCCGTGGAGACAAAGCATTCGTGTGAAAGCATACGGATGCTCTCATCCTTCACCGTCTCAATGTTGCGCGTGACATAGTCGTAAATGTTGCGGTCTGTCTGGTTGAGCGTAGGAAGATAGGGCGCAGTGGCTGCAAAAAAATCGTCCTTCATGCGCAAATACTCCTTCCTTCGCCGGTCCGGCCGGTTTTTCGATTGTTTTTTATTATACCCTGACGCATTTCTATTGTAAATGACATTTTTCGATCCAATCAGACTATAAGGAGGAATCTTCCATGGATGTGATCCACCCCACAGAGCTTGACCGCGCGCATTTTGCGGCGCTGGAAAAGGACCTTGACGCCATTCTGCATGATCCCGTCATGCCCGTTCCCGCCTGCGGCGTGATGGCGTTCCGCGACGGGAAACTGCTCTATCAGGGCTGCAAGGGCCGCCGCCGCATCGACGCGGAGCATCCCGAAAGTGACCTGCCGTTTGAGATGAACACGCGCTTTCGCACGGCGTCGATCTCCAAGGTCTTTGTTGCGCTCGGCGTGATGCGCCTTGTCGAACATGGCACGCTGGACCTTGACCGCGACGTGAGCGACTACCTCGGCTTCCCACTGCGCAACCCCAGCTATCCCGACACTGCCATCACGCTGCGCATGCTGCTTTCGCACACCTCGTCGATCCGTGACGGCAGCGCGTACTCCATCCCGCCCGAGGATAACATTGAGCAGTTTTTCCTGCCTAGCGGCAAGTATTTCCTCGGCGGCGAGCACTTTGCCAACAGCGAGGACGGCATGAACCGCGCCCCCGGCGTGTTCTTTGCCTACACAAACCTCAACTACGGCGTGATCGGCACGATCTTCGAGCGCCTGAGCGGCGAGCGCTTCGACGTTTTTATGAAAAAGCATGTGCTTGAGCCCATGGGTCTTGGCGCGAGTTTCAACGTCGGCGATTTTACTGCCGATCAGCTGCACGACCTCTCCCCCATCTACCAGTCCAAAAACGGCAACCGCTGGGACGCTTCCCAGCCCTGGCAGGCGCAGATCGACGACTACCATGACGAGGTTCAGCCCCGCGATCAGGTGCTCATCACGAACCCCGACCTTGGCGGCACGAACGTGATGGCCGACCTGCACGACTACCACATCGGCTATAACGGCACGCTGTTTTCCCCGCAGGGCGGTCTCCGCATCAACATGGAGGAGCTCAAGGTGCTCGCAGAGCTGTTCCTGACGGACGGCTGCATCGGCGGCAAGCGCTTTTTGAGCAAGGAATCCATCGACGCGATGTTCACACCCTATTGGACATATTCCGAAAGCACCAATAACGGCGACACCTACGACGGCCTGATGACCTGTTATGGTCTCGGCATTCAGGTGTTCACCTCTGGCAAGCGCGACCGTTTCCTCCGTCACCGTAACGTTGTGATGTCCGGCCACTTTGGCGAGGCCTACGGCCTGCTCGCAGGGCTGTTTGTCAATCGCGAGCGTCAGGACGGTATCTTCTACATGATCAACGGCCAGGGCGCGCCCGATGTTGACCACCACGGCGACTACTCCGGCATGTATCAGTGGGAGGAACGTCTTTGCACAGCTCTGCTCGATAATCTTTTCCCCGAGGAAGAGTGAAATTTTTCCGCGCTGCCGCGTCCACCCACGGCGCGGCGGCGTAAGACCCGCGTACATCCCAGTTTTTTGAACAATCAGTTCATATGAGAATTTTGAATTACTATATTATTTAAGGACGTGTTATTTTGTTACTCTCAGGCAAAGGTCTGAAACATGACTTTGTCCGTTTTGTCTCCGCCACCGTGGCGTCTCTGATGCTCTTTTCCCTCTACTCCATGGTCGACGGGCTGATGGTCTCGATCGGCGTGAACGAATACGCCATGAGCGCTGTCAATCTTTCTCTTCCCTTCACCAACGCTCTCTTTTCCATCGCAGTATTGTTTGGCGTCGGCTCGTCAACACTCATCGCCATTTACATTGCGCAGGATAAGCGTCACGAGGCCGACACACTGTTTTCACAGAATTTTACCACATTGCTCGTCATCGGCGTTCTGGCCACCACGCTTGTTTTCGTATTTTTGGAGCCGTTCGCAATTCTGCTTGGTGCGGACGAGATCACGCTTGACTATGTCAAGGAATATCTTATCGGTATCGCACCGTTCAGCGTATGCTTTCTTGTCTCCTATAACCTTGAGGTGCTCGTCAAGACCGACGGCTACCCGCGCTACGCGCTCTTCACCGTCATCACCGGCTGCCTGACGAACTGCGTGCTGGACTATGTCGCAATCTTCTGGCTCAATATGGGCGTCTTCGGCGCGGCGGCGGCAACCGGTATCTCCCAGCTCGTCACGTGCGTGCTCTACCTCATCCACTTTTTCAGCAAAAAGTGTACCTTCCACCTGCGCAAGTTCCACTTTGACCCGCACCTCTACGCCCGTATCCTGTCCATTGGCCTTGCTGATGGTGTGACGGAGCTGTGCACGGGCCTGATGATTTTTCTCTTCAACCACACGGTGCTGCGCTGCATCGGCACAGACGGCGTCGTGACCTACACGGTCATCGCCTATGTCAACACCGTCGTCATCAACCTGATGGTCGGTATTTCGCAGGGCTCACAACCACTCGTCAGCTTTCACTACGGCAAGGGCGAACATGATCAATGTCAAAAGCTTCTGCGCTACGGCCTGACCACCGTGTGCATCATCGCACCGCTGCTGTTCCTCTGCGTCTACTTCTTTGCCCCACAGATCGTGAGCGCGTATCTCTCACATGCAAGCGACGAGCTCGTCGCCTACTCCGTGCGCGCGTTCCGCCACTACGGCATCTCGTATCTGCTCGTCGGCTTCAATGTCGTCATCGGCGGCTTTTTGACGGCGCTTGAGCGTCCCATCCCCGCCATCTCAATCTCCGTCGGCCGCGGTCTTGTGCTGCAAAGCGCGGTGCTGCTGACGCTCGCCGCCGTCTTCGGCGGGGAGGCGCTGTGGTACACGCCCATCATCTCCGAGGCGCTCTGCCTCGCGATGTCGGTAATCTTTCTTCGTCTCTATCAGGGGGAGACCAGAGTATGATTTTATACTTTGGCTGATGAGATGCGGATACTCTCACGTGATATCTGGTAGCGGATATTTCCCCTTGCATTATTAAGGATTGCTGAAGTAAGGTCTTCCTCAGTTGTACAGAATTACAGAATTTTAAATCAATCATTTAGAACAACGATGCAAAGGTGCAAGGATTTCTCCCTGCACCTTTGTCATTTTAGTTTGGAACTGCTTTGAATGTACTCTACCAGCGCGGCCTTTGGGATTCTCCATACGCGCCCGTTTCGATAGCCCTTAATTTTATCGGTGTGCAGGAGCGTGTACATCGAATTGTATCCAATTTTCAAGGCTTCGCAGGCCTCTTCAACAGTCAGAATATCATCGTAGGACTCAAACATTTTCAGTTCTCCTTTTTTGCTGTGCACTGTTTCCGAAGCGGGCATAATGCCGGATCATTTCCACAGCGATCACATAAGCACTCAGGAGGCTTCTTGCCGTTTCTTTGTCGCTGCGGGTTTTGCTTACGCCCGTACAGGTCCATTTTTTCAATTTGCTGATAAACTGCCGGTTCTGTTCGCCCCAGTTCCAGTGCGATCTCGGTAATACCGACACCGCTGTCAAATAAAATTCTCAGTCGATTCTTCTCGTCATCTGTCCAGTAGTCTCCGGCACGACCTGCACGCAAAGTCTGGTTGCGCATCAAGCGCACGGATTCTTGGAACGCTTCTTCACTTCTCATAGGTCTGCTTTCTCCTTTTGAATTTTCCTTACCTTATGTTACGTTCCTAAATCGCAAATCGCTTTATTTTTAGTTGTATATCATCCTTATGAAGCACCGTGGAGTTGTCCGCGGTGCTATTTAAATTTAAGGAGATAATTGCAATGAAAGTCCTTTTAGTCGAACCAAATGCTGATCCCCGTCCTGTCGAGATTGACGGCTCTCTCGCATATATGCCAAAATCAAGATGCGCCCATCCACCTACCTGACCTACCATGGCTACATCGAAAACCACATCAAGCCGCAGCTCGGCAAGATCCCGTTGAATGATCTGACGACGCTGCATCTGCAACAGTTCTACAAGAAATTGTTGGCAGAAGGGCGGGTAGAGCGAATCGAAGCACAGAAACAGCCCAAGGGACTGAGCGCCAAAACAGTACGCAACATCCATCAAATCATTTCCTCTGCCCTGAAGCTGGCAGTCGAGCAGCGGCTGATCGCCCACAATCCGGCAGACGGCTGTGCGTTGCCGAAGGCAGAGCACAAGGAAATGCAGACGCTTCCTGTTGAGCAGCTGACGTCCTTCCTCCGCGAGGCAAAAGACAGCGGCGTGTTCGCCCTGTACTACATCGACCTGACCACCGGCCTGCGGCGGGGCGAGTTGCTCGGATTAAAATGGTCGGACATTGATTTGGGAAAAGGAGACCTTCGGGTTCAACGGCAGATCGGGCGCATCAACGGCAAAATCATTGAGATGCCGCTGAAAACGAAAAACGCCTACCGCACCCTGCCCCTGTCGGCAGATGCGATAAACGTTCTGATGCAACAAAGAAGAAAAACGGGTAACAGCGAATGGGTATTCCCATCGCCCACCGGAGGCCCCATGTCCCCGGACAGCGTCCTGCACATGCTCCAGCGGGTGCTGAAACGGGCTGGGCTGCCCCGCATCCGATTCCACGATTTCCGCCACCCGTATGTCAAGCACACGACAAAAATTTTTATTCTGCGCTTGAAGGTTCTTCAAGCGCAGCGCGATCCAGATAGGCGCCGAAAAACTTGCGGGGCTTTTCGGCTTCATCGGAAAGGACTCAAAGCTAAGCTGATTGAGCCTATCCTGCAATAAAAGCGATTTTTAAATTACTCCCCTCTCAAAAAATGTCCTTGTTTTTGTATGCGATCTCGATACGCTTTTCGGGGAACACATACACCTTATCAATCAGAAGACTGGTCAGTGCGGTTGTCGGCCCATTGACACTGAAAACTGCTTTTACTGCCTCCTGTTGACTGTTCTGCCGCTCCTGTTCATTCTGCTTTTGTTTCACCTATGCCAATACTGCGGCATACGCATTTTTTGTTTTCAAAAGCAGTTCATCACACGCGGCTTTTTCAGCGTGAGGAATATAGCCTGCTCCAGCCCAGCCGCATTGACCTTCAGATTGTGGCAGCGGCTTGTTTCATCAGCATGGGAATGACGGCACATATAGTATGGCGTTTTCCGTGATATGCGAGACAGGTGCGTTTTTTTAAGTAAATGTCTGCACAATAGCAACGGCGTGCGTCTGTGCCCACCCCAAAGCTAAGAGGACGTTGCGCATATTGAATAAACGCGGGTTCATTGATGAAAGGAGACGTGTAGAGACTCAAAAGCGGAAACCGTTGCCAAGCATGTAACCGCTACTCCATTTGCTACACCAAAGTGAGTGGAGGGAGTTCACAGAGAAACGGGAATATGCGAGATATTTTGTGTCATTATATGACATCAATAATATGAAGTTAGAAACCGCTTTTCTGCTTTCTCCCAGTCAATAAAGGAAAACCAAGCATCCAAATATTTTTCCTTATCAAACTGATTATCCAGAAAATATGCGTGTTCCCACATATCAATAGCCAAAATGGGTTGCACTGAATCCAACGCTACCGCTTCATTATCGCGCGTAATTGCAATGTGGGGCCCTCCGTTCCTTTCAGAAACCAGCCAGACCCACCCAGAACCAGGAATACTTTCAGCGGCCTCAAGTAGCAGCCGTTTGAATCTTGGCATGGAGCCATAGATAGAGATCAGGACTCCAACCAAACGGTTAAGCGGCGGGGATCCGATTTTATTTTGGATGCTGTCAAAGTATAGTTCGTGGTTGTAGACGGCGCCCGCTGCCGATTTTAACTGTTTTTCCTGGACAATGGGCAAATTGATTTTCTGAGTGAGAAGATTCTCCAGGCTTGTGTCTTCCAGACGGTGCTGTACGACAAGCCGATTGAGCTCCTGAACCTTTTTCGTATAATATCGATTATGGTGCAAGTATAACGTATCAGGATCACAATATGGCACGAATGAAATATAACCATAAGAGAGTTGCTTGGCTTGAAATGGATATCGACTCATATTAGTCCCTCCTCTATGCTGAGCTCTTGTATACCCAGTTTTCATGATACTATGATACATTATATGTGCCAAGGAGCGGCCTGTGATTTATCCAAGAGCGATTCCCCGCCCAAATGGGAGGGTGGTGGAGGTGCCGCTGAAAGCAAAAAAACTTTTATCGCAACATCTCCATCTCTGGAGATACAATAGAAGTTCTCGAAGCGCAGAAGAAAAAAGTAACTGGTGAGTATGTATTCCCATCGCCGAACGGCAACCCCATCTCCCCAGATAGCGTGCTGCATATGCTGCTCCGGGTACTGGCGCGGGCAGGACTGCCAAAGGTACGCTTCCACGATCTCCGCCACACCTTCGCAACCATGGCGCTCCAGAACGGCGTGGACGTGAAAACCGTCAGCAGTATGCTCGGTCACTACTCGGCGGGCTTCACACTGGACACCTACGCCCACGTTACCACCGACGCGCAGCTGAAAGCAGCCCAGACGATGGGGAACATCCTATCTCGTGCTGTCTGATGCTTTCCGCTACCCGCTCCCGTTGGGGTCAGCGTTTGGGTCAGAAAAAAGCGGCACCCTAAAAACGGAACTTATGAAAAGCAAAAGTCCTCGAAATCAGACGATTTCGAGGACTTTTGGTACGCCGTGAGGGATTCGAACCCCCGGCCTTCTGGTCCGTAGCCAGACGCTCTATCCAGCTGAGCTAACGGCGCGTGTCTCATATCGGACAACGGTGTTATACTACCACAGCTTTCAGGGAAATGCAAGAGGAAATTTCAAATTTTTAGAAAAAATTTTGGACCGCTCAAAACAATGAATTTGACAAGGAACGTGCGGAAAGGGTACAATAACGTTGATTTTGATTTTTTGCAAGGAGCACACTATGGAAAATACGTTCAAAGGCAGTAAAAACTATGTGGCGAGCTCGGAGCTGATGAATGCGGTGAACATCGCGATGGCGCTCAAAAAACCGCTTCTCATCAAGGGCGAGCCGGGCACGGGAAAGACGATGCTCGCCGAGGCTGTGGCCGAGGCGCTGGGCAAAAAGCTCATCATCTGGAGCGTCAAGTCCACGACGAAGGCACAGGACGGCCTGTACGTCTACGATGTGGTGCAGCGTTTATACGACAGCCAGTTCGGCACATCCGGCGTGGACGATATCGCAAAGTATATCAAGCTCGGCAAGCTCGGCGAGGCGTTTTCCGCCGACGAGCAGGTCGTGCTGCTGATCGACGAGGTCGACAAAGCAGACCTCGAGTTCCCGAACGACCTTCTCTGGGAGCTCGACAAGATGGAATTCTACATTCCCGAGACGAAGGAGACCATCAAGGCCAAGCACCGTCCCATCGTCATCATCACCTCGAACGCGGAAAAGGAGCTGCCGGACGCGTTCCTGCGCCGCTGCATCTTCCACTATATTGAATTCCCCGACCAGCAGCAGATGGAAAAGATCATCCGCGTCCACTTCGATCATGTCGACGAGACGCTTTTGATGCAGGCGATGCAGGCGTTCTACTATATCCGCTCGATCGACTCGGTGGAGAAAAAACCCTCGACATCCGAGCTTGTCGACTGGATCCGCGCGCTCGAGCTTACCGGCGTGGACACGTCCCGCATCACGAAGGAGATCCCGTTCATCGGGGTGCTCCTCAAAAAGGACAAGGATATCTCCACCGTGCAGCGCCGACTGAGAAGATAAGAACGCCATGTTTACTGGATTTTTCTACCTTCTGCGCGCGCACGGCTTTCGCGTCAGCCTGAACGAGTGGATGATGCTCATCGAGGGGCTGATGCTGGACCTGCAGCACGATTCGCTCACGGGCTTTTACGAGCTCTGTCGCGCGGTGCTCGTCAAGTCTGAGGCGGATTACGACAAGTTCGACCAGATCTTCCTTGAATACTTCGACGGCGTGCCATATCAGGACGAGCTTCCCAAGGAGCTGATGGACTGGCTCAACAACCCTGCCGCCGCAATGGAGGAGTTCCGCAAGTTCCTGCGCACGCAGGGCTATGAGGAAAAGAGCATTGAGGAAATTCTCAAAATGTTCGAAGAGCGCCTCAAGGAGCAGACCGAGGAGCACAACGGCGGTTCGTACTGGATCGGCACGAACGGCTACTCGAATTTCGGCAACAGCGGCCACAGCCCGCAGGGCATCCGTGTGGGCGGGCAGAGCATGTACCGCCGCGCGTTTCAGGTGGCGGGGGAGCGCAGGTTCCGCGACTTCCGCAAGGACAATGTGCTCGATATCCGACAGTTTCAGATGGCGTTCCGCCTGCTGCGCCAGTACTCCGAGCAGACGCAGGAGGCCAAAACGGAATTCGATGTGGGCGGGACCATCCGCGAGACCTGCGACAATGCGGGAACGCTGTCAGTCTGCTATAAGCGGCCGCGCAAAAATACCGTCAAGGTGCTGATGCTGATGGATTCCGGCGGCTCGATGGAGTATTATTCCAACCTTTGCTCGATGCTCTTTCAGGCGGCGCGGCAGTCGAACCATTTTAAAGAGCTGCACGTCTACTACTTCCACAACTGCATCTATTCAAGCGTCTATACCGACCCGCGCATGTACCGCGAGCACGCGGTGGCGACGGATTGGATCCTGCAAAACTTCGGCAACGATTACAAGGTCATTTTGGTCGGCGATGCGCTGATGGATATGTACGAGCTGATGGAAAAGCGCTACGACTACCGCACCGGCGAGGCGAAATGGTCGGGTCTTGATCAGATCAAGCGCTTCCGCGAGCACTACGATCACCTGATTTGGCTCAATCCCGAGGAGCCCCCGCGCTGGGGAGGCTACTGGGGCGAGAGCTACGGCTATATCGCAAGGGCGGTAGACATGTACCTGCTGACCGTCGACGGTCTCGAGCGCGGCATGAAAAAGCTGCTTGTGAACCGGTAAAGGAAAAAAGAGGACGGGAGTTACCCGCCCTCTTTTTTGACCCACGGCGGCAAAATTGGTGTCCAAACGGAACAATTTTGCCTGATGGGGAAAGACAAGCGGCAAAAGCTGTGGTATACTGCCAGACAGTTAGAGATGACTAACCTGAAAAGACAGGAGCGGAAGAGATGACCGCAGAGAAACTATTTGAACATCAGGGCGCTATTTTGCTGGCGCAGAGCGACGGCTGCGCGGTCTGGCAGTTTCGAAACGAGACCGGCGACGGCACGATGACCACCTATGAGATCTTTTCGGGCGTGATGCTCGCGTTCAACGACTTTCACATGGAGCGCTACGAGTGCGATTTTGTGGCCGACCGGCGGATGCTCGCCATCGACCACTGCCGCGAAGGGCGCATGGAATACCCCGCGGGCGACAACTTAGTCGCCTACACGGCGGCAGGGGATATGAAGCTCGACCTGCGCGAACAGCACACGGGCACGTTCCACTTCCCGTCCTGCCACTACCACGGGCTGACGGTCGCGTTCGACCGGGACATTGTGAGAGAATCGCTCCCGCGCGAAGTCAGGGACTTTCCCGCGACGCCGGAGAAGATCATCGAGCGCTGGCAGCTCGGCAGCACGCCGCGCGTCGTCCGCGGGGCAGAGCGGATGGAGCACATCTTCGGCGAGATGTACCGCGTGCCGGAAAAGATCCGCATCCCGTACTTCAAGGTCAAAATTTTAGAGCTGCTGCTTTGCCTTGATGCCATGACCATCCCACAGGAGGAGAGCGAGCGTCCGTACTTCTACAAAACACAGGTCGAGAAGGTCGAGGCCATCAAGCGCTTTTTAACCGAGCATGTGGCGGAAAATTTCACGCAGGAGGAGCTACTCCTACACCGAGTTCGGCACGAACGAAAAGGGCGTGTCCGTCTCCGCGACTGAGACTCTTTACGGCAACGAAAAGGTGACGGAAGCCGACCCGTACCGCGACGCCGGATGGGCGGAAGCGAACAAGAGCGAGCGCATCGGCATTGAGGAGACCGACATCCCGACTATCATCCTGGCCGAGGCATCTTCTGCGCGCGAGGGCGTGAAGCTGCTGCTCGACATCTACGAAAATTACGGCTGCGTGTATGCCTCCGGCGTGTTCATCTGCGACAAGGACGAGGTCTGGTACATCGAGAATTGCAGCGGCACGCAGTATGTCGCCATCAAGCTCAACAACAACATGATCTTCCTTGAGCCCAACATGGCCGTCATCGGCCGCGTCGATCTGGACGATGAGAACGTCATCGCCTCCAAGGACCTGATCGCGGTGGCGAAGAAGGCCGGCACGTTCGTCGGCGACGAGGCAAAGAACATCATCGACTTCCGTGCGTCTTACGCCCGCATCAGCGAGAAGATGGACCAGCGCATGATCGACGGCCTGAACTACCTGAACGCTACTTACAAGTACGACAGCGACGCGCTCGTGGCCGACAACACGAAGTTCACCATCTCCAACCTTGATGCAAGCGACAAGCTCGTCGCGCTCTACACCAACATCAAGGCCGACCGCAAGCTCGACAAGGACGATGTGTTCGGCTACTACAAGCTCTCCTCCATTGGCAAGGCCAGCAACCAGGAGATCGAGATTTTCCAGCTCTTCAAGGACCGTCCGGTCGAGACCGCGACCGTGGGCTGGGTCGGCGTCGGCAACATGTCCTACAACGTGTTCGTCCCGTACTACCCCATACTGATCGACGGCATGTACAATGGGTATCAGGTCAGCACCGCGTCCGCGAAGTTTACGACTGAAAAGCCCGACACCTTCTGCACCTACGGCACGAGCTGGGCGCAGGATGCCGAGGGCAACTGGCAGCGCGTTTCCGGCTTCAAGGCGTATCCGAGCAACTGGAAGGATTCCTATTACTTCACGTTTGAGGGTCTCGGCGGTTACATCGCCAACGCCGACAAGATCACCGGCAAGCCCCTGAAGGCCGAGGCCAAGGCCTACGTCGCCGATAAACTCGCCGCTCTCCAGCAGGAGTTCTACAAGGACTTCGTCACGACCGACCAGCTCGCCAAGGCGGATGATGCCCGCGCCCTTGCCACCGAGAACGGCAAGACCATGGCTGAAAAGGCCCACAAGCTTGGCGTTGAGCTCGTCGAGTACATCACGAAGGATGAAGCGCTCCAGCCGAGCGTGTTCACCGATGTCAAGGAAGGCGCCTACTATGTAGACGCTGTGAACTGGGCCGTGGATAAGAAGGTCACCTCCGGTAAGTCCGAGACGACCTTCGCCCCCAACGACTCCTGCACCCGCGCGCAGGCCGTCACGTTCCTGTGGCGCGCCGCTGGCAGCCCCGAGCCGACCGCAAGCGAGATGACCTTCACCGACGTGAAGGCGGACAGCTACTACTATAAGGCCGTTTTGTGGGCCGTCGAGAACAAGATCACCTCCGGCATGAGCGACACGCTGTTCGCGCCCGACGCGACCTGCTCGCGCAGCCAGATCGTGACGTTCCTGTACCGCATGCAGAACAGCCCTGAGAGCAAGGCGGAGAATCCGTTCACCGATGTCAAGGCGGACGCCTTCTACGCAAACGCCGTCCTGTGGGCCGTGGAAAACGGTGTGACCACCGGTGCGAGCGCGACGACTTTCGACCCCGCGGGCGACTGCACGCGCGGTCAGATCGTCACCTTCCTCTATCGCTGCCTGAGCAAGTAAGCGGCAAAAGCAAACAGGAGAGCCCCCGAAGATTTTCTTCGGGGGCCCTTTTTGCGGAACGGGCGGGAGAAATATCAACAGAAGTTGATGTTGCGTTGAGAAAGAGTTCATCTGCTTGCGGTAAAAATATAAAATCTGATGTTGTAAGTTCCAGCGGGGATGCCCGCAGATGAGGTTTTTATCTTTCAGGAAGGAAGAAACGAACGATGCGAGTGAAGATTATTTCCGACAGCACGTGCGACCTGTCGCCCGCGCTGCTCGAGCGCTATGATATTGCCGTCACGCCGCTGTGCGTCATCAAGGACGGCAAGGACTTCCACGATGGTGTGGACATCACGCCCGCCGACATTTTTGCCCACGTGGACGGCGGCGGAGACCTTTGCAGCACGTCGGCGGTCAGCCAGTACGAGTACGGCGAGATGTTCGCGCGCTACACGAACGAGTATGACGCGGTGGTGCAGATCACCATCGGCGCGAATTTCTCCTGCTGCTATCAGAATGCCTGCGCCGCGGCGCAGGAGTATGCGAACGTCTTTGTGGTCGATTCGGAGAATCTGAGCACCGGCCAGGGCCTTCTGGTCGTCGCGGCGTCGAAGCTCGCCGAGCAGGGCCTTTCCGGCGCGGAGATCGCCGAGCGCGTGCGCGCGCTCGCGCCGAAGGTCGAGGCGAGCTTTTTGATCGAGCGCCTCGACTACATGCGAAAGGGCGGCCGCTGCTCGGCTGTGGCCGCGCTGGGCGCGAATCTTCTGCACCTGAAGCCCTGCATCGAGGTGCGAAACGGCAAGATGGCCGTGTGCAAGAAGTACCGCGGCTCGTTTGAAAAGTGCATCCGCCAGTATGTAAAAGAGCGCCTTGACGGGCGCGAGGACATCGCGCCGGAGCTCGCGTTCATCACCCACGCGGCGGCGGACGCGAACGTCGTGGCCGCGGCGAAGGAGGAAGCGGCACAGTACGGATCGTTTGAGTCTGTCGAAGAGACGCAGGCGGGCTGCACCGTCTCGTGCCACTGCGGCCCGAACACGATAGGCATCCTGTTTGTGAGAAAGTAAAGGAGAAACCACCGTATGGCTCGCCATACGGTGGTTCTTTTTCAGCATTTTGCGCTTTTTCGCCAAAAGATGACCGCGAGCGCGGCGCAGACCGCGATGGCGGCGGCGTAGGGGATGACGAGCAGAAACGCAGTGCTCGCCGGTGCGCTGTAGGAAGCGTAGCGGATACCCCAGAGCATGTCGCAATAGCTGAATGCGACGGCGGCGCACATCACGTCGGAGAGCAGGATCGCCAGCACGGCGAAGGTGCGGGACAGAGCTTTCATGGAGAGACCTCCTTACTTGTGTTTCGTACTTTTGAGCAGCAGCGCCGCGCCCGCGGCAATGGCCGCGACGCAGAGCAGCAGAAAAATGCCATTGCCGTCGATGCGGATCATCGACGATCCGCTGATCTGCGCGGGAACGGACGGGACAAGGATTGACAAAACGCCATAGACGATCAGCGCGGCCGCGCCGCCGAAGCAGAGAATGAGGCTCAAAAGCCGCATCGTCCGGTGCTCCTCCTGCGCTTCGGCGGTCGCGGCATTCGGCGCACCGTCTTTTAGAAGGTAGTCGAGCGAGACACCGAAGTAATTGCTCAGTGCGAGGAGCTTGTCGCTCTCAGGCATTGCGCTGCCGCCCTCCCATTTGGAGATGGCCTGACGCGAGACGTTCAGCGCCTCCGCGAGCTGCTCCTGCGAAAGGCCGCTCTTTTTGCGCAGTGCATAGAGTTTTTCAGGTAGTGCCATGGTTCCTCCTTTCGCAAAAAGCATAGCGTTAGTGTGCGCAAAACGCCATATATTTCAGTAGGCAATCGCGCAACCGTGGGTAGCAATGAAGACTTTTTGCGGAAAACAGTCCTGTTTTCACCCATTTTACCATGCAGAGGGGGAAAGCGCCAGCGGAGAGCAAAAAATCGCCCGAACAGGAATTTGTTCGGGCAATTTTGGTTCAGTTCTGTTCCTCGGAGGGGGCGTTCTTCTTTTCAAGCTCCGCGCGCAGCATGCGGTTTTCAGCCTGCAGGGCGTCGAGCTTGTCATTCAGCGGGGCGAGCTGCTTTTTGAGCTCACGCGCGACGATGCCCTGATAGAATTTGTACCGGCTCGCTGTGCCGGCTGCGGCGCACACGACAGTCACGCCGCCGGCGATGAGGCCGGCCTTTTTCCAGTCGACCTTGCGGACGACTTGCAGCACGGCGCGCTGGTCGAGCTTTTTGCCGCGCAGCGGCGCGGGCGCAGCGCTCTCCGCGCGCACGGGGAGAATGTGGATGGTTTCGAGCATTTTCATCGGATCGTCCTCCTTGATCCATGTTATTTTTCGACTCTAAAGGTACCATGCCGCATGCGGAATGTCAACCGCGGGGATGCGTTGCAATGGATAGAAAAACGTGCTATGATGACCGAAGACTTTTGATTCGAAAGGAAGCGAGGGGAGCGATGCTCCCGCGTTGACATGATCGCGATTCTGCTTGCGCCGGTGTACCTGCTGGCGAATTACTATTTACTGCGCCGTGTGATGGGCTGGGTGAAGGCCTGGTTCCCGTTTTTCCGCACAGCGCGCCACTGGGCGCTGCCCGTGGCTGTGCAGGCGTTTCTGGCCTGCTCCATCGTCATCGCGTTTTTCCTGCCGGAGGGGCGGGCGCGGCGCGTGATGAAGCTCATCGGCAACTACTGGCTCGGCGTACTGCTGTATGTGCTGCTCGCGGTCATCGCGGCGGACCTGCTGCGGCTGCTGCTGGGGTACGTGCTGCCGTTCAAGCACATTTTTGTCACGACACAGATGCACCGCATCGCGGGCTGTGTGTGCGCGCTGCTCATTTTGATCGCATCCATCTGGGGCGTCGTCAACGCGCGCATCATCCACGTGACGCCGTATGACGTGACGGTCGACAAGACTGTTGAGGGCATGGACGAGATGAAGGTCGTGCTCGTGGCTGATCTGCACCTTGGCTACAACATCGGCGAAAAGCAGATGCAGCAAATGGTGGAGAAAATCAACGAGCAGGACGCTGACCTCGTCGTCATCGCGGGAGACATCTTCGATAATGAGTGGGAGGCGGTGGAAGACCCTGAGACCATCGTCACCACGCTGCGCGGCATCCGATCGAAATACGGCGTTTACGCCTGCTACGGCAACCACGACATCGAAGAGCCGGTGCTCGCAGGCTTCACCTTCCGCCAGAGCGAGAAGAAGGAGAGCAATCCGCGCATGGACGAATTCTTGAAGGACGCGAACATCACGCTCCTGCGCGA
>OHTC01000359.1_pt1 | contig 25135 bp, 19 predicted proteins | sample 1578801 | NCBI WGS metagenome assembly OHTC01 (sample SAMEA3879556, study PRJEB24766) | human gut metagenome | biome: human-associated habitat; feature: feces | place: USA | collected 1985/1987 | reverse complement strand
ATGCAGACGGATAGGTTGATTCGTCTCATTGTCCACCAACAGGCCCCAGTTTTCCCAATGGCGGTCAGTGTTGCCCACCAGATAATCCAGAATGTTCATCATATAGTATCCGTGAGCATCCAGTTCCAGAATTTTATCCAGCGTATTCCAATCACGGTTTGTGCAGTAGACATCATAGGCTGCATACGTCACAAGGCTATACCGCTGTGAAGTCATAATTTTGCTGATGGAAACTGGCTCGTTCTCAAACATCCCCTGCTCATACAGAACCTGATGGCAGTCAAAGCATCGGCAAATTTTACTTGCCAGCACTTCGCGCTCAACAGCGTTTCTTCCACCGCCTTTATAAAGGTAAAAGCCATCCTCTTTGTGCACCCACGCCTTGGGGTAGCATCCACCCGTGGACAAATCATCAGCCAGAAAATGGGCATTTGTTACAGTCTTCTGATGTCCACACAGTGCAATATCCACAAAGTCATTGCTCAGAGAATGCGTGTAAAGGTTGATCTCCTCGAACCGAACTGTCTCATTTTCTGCTTTTACCCAGAACACATCCAACAAAGATAAGCAATGGTAAGAAAGCGTAATCCAGGCACGTTCCCTATCCGTATTGCTCTGGGACACACCAATGCTATTCAAGATTTCCTTTGCATAAGTACGGTCGTACGGTATCAGTCTGGATGCACGCCAAGAATAGAAGCTGATCACATTATTGATTCGAGCGTCAAAGTCATTCGATTCTTTCAGCACTAGACCGTAGGACATAAAATCTACAAAATAAATTTTGCACTCACCAGCCGTGCTCACCTGTGCCACACATCTTTCCGTGTGCATGATATGATAGACTATTACCTCATTCATTACTTTCTTCCAGTTTCACACATCTATTTTTCTTGTATCATACCATTCCTGCTGTAACTTCTATATAGCAATATATTAGAATATATTCTATCTTTATTAATCTAAACCGATAGTATTCTTTTGAAGTTTTCATAAATATTGCTGATCATATCAAAGTTCTTATAGAAGACTGATATTTCATCATAAGCATCCCGCAGAAGAGAAGGAACATACTTTTTCTTATTAACTCTCGTGTACGGGCCATCAGATTCTATTAAAAGCCGTTCTAAAGGCAACAAGTGATATTTTTCCGCATTACAACTATTTACCATGTTTGTGTTTATCGAAAAATAGCAACCTAAATCCACTAATTTCAACATATGGTCGCGATTTCCCGTATACCAATGCACAATTGCTTTTTGGGGATTGTATTTTGCCAAAATACGAATAGCATCTTCTTCTGCTCCCCTGATATGTATCGTCATCAACTTATTTTCCGAAGCGCAAAGCTCCACAATCTGTTCAAAAAATCTTAATTGAAGTTGTTTGTCCATATACGATTTCGCCGAATAATCTAATCCTACTTCGCCAATATAATTAGTCAACATTATAAGTCTCATAAAATCTTTTATATCATTTTCATCTAATGTCGACTCCTGCGGATGAAAGCCTATAGCAAACTTTAAATATTTTGTCTCTGTAATTTGATTTTTGCACGTCCAAAAAACACCAGGTGAATTTGTTACACAGATTGTATACTGTTTTAGTTCTGTAATATTTCTGGCCATCTCCAGATAGTTTTTATAATGATCCAAATGGAAATGTGTATCTATTAAGTTCATCATTACATATATGCTTCTATTTTCGAATCATCTGAAAAATATTCAATCAAATCATTCATACCTTGTTTATAGACTCGTTTAAATGCTTGAACTTCTTCAAAATCAAGTTTTCCCGTACAACGAATCAATCGTTCAATCTCTTTATCCGAAAAATTTTTGTATCTATGAATACTACTTAAAACCGCAAATAGATCTGCAGATTTGTTTTTATCCGCTTCTGCTTCAATGAATTCCGATGCCTTTCTGACCTCATTTTCTTTCGACTCAACATCTTGTAAAGAGCTCTTCCGAATAATACAAGGGTAACAAAATCCACAGTTTACAGGATATTCTCTAGAACCCACACGATTGTATCTAGCTACACATGGATGCGAGCATGAAATAGTATTTTTATAGCACCTTTTAAATGCATCTGTTTCGGAAACCATATTCACAATTTCTCGTTTGGTGTTAAAAGCAAAGAAATTAGAAATATGGTTTTGAATTCCAACACTTGCAATCAGCTCATTTAGTGAATTTAAAAAATAAGGGTGCGTTGTCCTAGTACTACAGGATCCTTTTCGGCCATTTGTAAGAGCCACATTTAAGCCAATGAATCCATTCTCAGGTATATACACCGGAACTTGTTTTCCCATGATGCCAGCAATAGAAACCGCCGCACATAAAAACAGTAAAGAACGTCCTCTAGAAGTATTTTCCACTCTGCACAACTGCTCATCCGTCTTAAATGGCGCTCTTGCTCCAGCGGTAAAGCCAAGAAAAACTGATTTTTGGGAAGGAAAGCATTCGTTGAAATTTTCACAGAATTGTTCTTGAATATAACGAAGCTTTGGATATTCATTATGCCCAACCAATACTGGAGAGTGTCCTTCTTGCAATAGTTTTATCGCACCGCAATATGAGTCCAGACCTCCAGAGAACAAGCTAACACAATCGCATCCAGATAAATCTATATATTTTCTATTTTTGTTCTTATGTGAACCGTATTCCGTAGTCGCCTGCCGAAAAGAAACCTTCCACTCATCTCCTGTCAAAAAAGAAAGAATCTTGCTCCATTGGATTTTACAATTATCCCATTTGTCCCGCTCTAAAACTGGAATAGAAACCTCTATTTTTCGTGTCCATGAATCCAAAAATAGACTTCTCGAAATCCTTTTATCTAAGGCAAACACACTAAGTCCTATTACAAATAAATCTTCGTAAATCGAATTCATTCTTTGCTGACCCAAATGATACCATATATTGGGCAATCCAGAATAGATAGTGCTTTTTGAGTCCCTGTTTAATGTAAGAATATAAGCGTCATTCCATTCAATGTCCGGGTCCGCATCGTTTTCTTTTTTTATCCAAAATTTCATTAGGCTGTCCCCCCATAAAAACGCGTGCATACATCATATGCTTCGTTCAATGCCTCTTTAACAACATTTGCTGCACCGATGTCCTTAAGATTAATTTGCTTTATTTCCTTATCAGACAATGAATCATGTAGTGCATCAGCTATGTATGAATGCATTTCATCTAATATCTCAAATTTTTCGTTACTTGTACGACCTTTTCCTATTTTCTCTTCAAAATTCACATCGAAACTGATCTGCACAAATGAGGTAACCATTTCTCTTAACAAACTGTCCAAATCCACATTTCCCAATTGATCTACGGAATCTATTTGCAAATTATCAAGAGCCTGAGATAGTGAATCTGCCGCCAATGAATCTTCTAGCGAAGAGGAATTATTTGTAAATTGATAAAGTAGTTCATGCAATATTTCATTCGAAGATTTTTCAATTAAATCTGATCGACCAAAATCGATCAAACCTTGTTCTAAGCCCTGCTGTCTAATATCATAGGCAAACCCCAAAATATTACCAGCAGCGTTGGCAAATGATGTAGTGCCAACTGCAGCTCCAGAACTCATTGCCTCACCAAATTTCTGAATAGCGTTTACTCTTGAATCTGCATCCCGATTTCGTAAAAAAGATGATATAGCCCTTTTGGCATTACTCCATTCTGGTTTAGTCGGCGGAATATATCCTTTAGAAGTTCCCATTTTTTATTTTCCTTCTTTTTTTATTTCTTCCATAATCTTTTTTTCAAGTATCCCCGATTTTTCCCAAGTAGCAAGAAGATCATCTACTTTTTTTAAATCTGCTGCTCTCATTTCTCTAATCGCCGGTACACTTCTAAGCGTTATCTTTTTTGAATATCCTTCCAATGCATTACAGATTTTATCTCTATACGCCTCAAAATTCACAAACAAGCTTCTTATAATATAAAACTCAATTTCACCCTTCTTGATTTTAGGAGTGACGACCTCGAAAACCTTTGACTGATCAACCGCGTTCAAAGCCGCTATCTTCTCTACAATCTGAGGCATCAATCCGCGCGCTGCTCTTCCAATATGTTCCAGGACATCCTTTGCAGCTGCCGAAAGCGTTGAAATATCAACATCTGCCTTTTTTAGAGATTCCCTTGTCAAGTAGAAATACCGATCCAAACGTATTTTCTCCAAATGTTTTGGCTCAGATTCAACCCATTTAATTATCGAAGGAATATTCCATGCTTTAAATTTCTCATTTTCATTATCAGGCGATTCTATGCACTCAAGCATTGCTTTAAATTCTTCATTTTCCGTTGTAAATCTTTTATTCCACTCATTTAACTGTATAAACAAGTCATTATCCAGCTTTTGAAGAACAAGGAGTTTGGCCAATACTCGTGTGTCAAGAGCGCCTTCATCAGTTCCAAAATACAATTCTGCCAATTTCTTTTTTGTTATATAGGTATTTAAAAATCGTTTTGTTTGTCTAGGATTACCTTTTAAATTTCCTGCAACAATGGCTTTTATTCCGGCAATAACATCTACTGTTTCTTCAAATTTTCTTTTATTCTCATCTCCAATAAAATCCATCGCCTTTTCCTTTATTTTCTGCACATCGATAACATCATCCGATATGAGAAGCTTTTCTTTTTTTATCTTTTCTAAAAAAGCTTCAAACTGCTCCTTTGGGCAGTACTCTTGTACAACCAAGAACATCAAATAATTTTCTATATCTTTTGATGACAGTTCTGGTATATAAATTGGCAATTGAATAATTTTTTCGATATATTCTTTATCCAAATTCACTGTGTAATTTTCAATTGGTGGATACTTTTTTCTTATGGCATACTGAATAACATTTTCATCTGCTGCAATAATAAAAGTCATTTTTTCTACTGACAAGAAAAGTTTAATTGCCTCTAATGTCTCTATAATTCGATCTGGCTGGCACCTGTCCAAGTCATCGATTAAGACAATAATATTTTCAATTGCATCATCTTCAAGAGCCTTTTGGAATTCTTCTCTGAATTTTCTGACATTATTAACAACACTATTTTCATCATTTACTTCGTCAGTTTTAATATAATCATCCCGAATCGACTGAACAGCATTAGCTGTATTCTTAACACTCTCGCCAATTGCTTCAGCATTCGTAGAAATGCTGATCATAAAAGGCACTGGATTTCCCGTTGCAGCCGATGCAATCAGAGGTGCCCCTACCGATACGGCCTTCGTCGCAAGTTTAAATAAGTCAAGCTTTTTCAACAATTTTGATATGCCGTCTTTTACTTTAGAGGGAATGTCTTTGTGTTCTTTAATTTCACGCAAAAGTGCCTCCATCAAAGCCACTTTTGCATCTTCATATCCCTCAAACATCCAAGCATTAATATTAATACATAATGTTTTTTCCTTTTTCTGTGCTTTCTCATCAATTTTCTGTTTTATCAATTTAAGAAGGGTTGATTTTCCAGCACCCCAGACTCCAAATACTCCGATGGTTAATGGTTTGTAATTTGGATTCTGAGAAATGTCTGCAATGACGTTTGCATATGGTTCATAAAACAAGATATCTACTTCTGAAGCATTATCCAACCACATTTTCAAATTCCTCCAACATCTAATCACTCTTTGCACCGCTGCTGGCAATACTCTTGAATGCCCCTAGAATAGAAGCTGATCACACGAGCATCAAAGTCATTCGCTTCTTTCAGTACCAGACCGTAGGGCATGAAATCTTCAAAATAAATTTTACACTCACCAACTGTACTCACATGTGCTACACATCTTTCCGTGTGCATAATGTACGCCCATCGCCTCCACCACCTTATTTGACTGATGCACGTTCTCTTTTCTACCATTGTACCTTCTTTTATGTTCCAAGACAAGATGTAAAAAAGCTCTTGGCCCCTATATTAAAGGCCAAGAGCTTTTTTTGCTTGCCGCTGAACTTCGGCTTTAAAGATTGTTCTCAACTTAATTTTCAATCGTCTACACTTTGCGTTTCAGATAATTCTTCCCAGTCTTCCGTGTTTCCACTCCTACGGAGATACTCATTTCCCCCATCGACAGCACATGATCCACAAAAACAAAACTTGAAATCATGTACAGAACAGCTTTCAATACTGTCCCCGCACTTTTTACACCGAATCATATTTCTCACTATTTTCATCATGCACGTCACCCGCAGTCAATTATCGAAGTTCATATCATTTTTTGAGCCGCAAATAATATTTTTCAAGGCTCTTATCGCAGACATCCACAATATGCAGCCAATCTTCCCGTGTGAGCTTGCGGAAGATGATCGGGTTTACCTCGATAGTCTCCACGTCCTTGCAGCGCATCAGGAATCGCATATCCTCAAAGCGCTTGAAGGGGTTGGAGAGGATGTTCTTCTCCACATCCTTCCGGGTATAACCGCCCTTCTGATAAATGCTGGTGGATTTCTCTGCGATCATCCCGTGCGCCTTGCGGTCCTCGTAGAAGTCGATGAAGTAGTCCACCACGTCCGGCAGAGCGACTCTGCCGCTGGTGTCCATATACTCATAGATTGCTTTGAGCAGCACCGGCTTGTAGGAGTAGCTCATGTCCATCGTTTCGATGAACTTCATGAACTTGTCCGCCATATTCTGCGGCGTAATGAGATCCCAGCCATACTGTTTCGCAATGTTGCGGATGCTTTCCTCCCGGAGATAGTGGAACATCCGCTTATCACCAAAGGGAATCGAAAGGTCCGGTTTGACTTTTCCGTCCTTAATGTAGCGTTCCACCGTCTCGGACTGCACATCCACCATCCGGACGAACTCAATCTGCGAGATCATATCCTTGACGCTGTTCTGCCAGTTGAAAAGGTCAATGATCTCATAGTCGGACACGTCGATTGGCACATCCAGCCACGCTTCCGGCTTTTCTCCCTTGAACAGCATGTCCTGATCCAGCTTCCGCTTGTTCTCCGGGGCCAGTACATAGGCCATGGGCTGATATTTTGAAATATCCAGCACCCGATGCAGACTGTATGGCATATTGAACATATTGGCGTTGTCTACAAAATCAATCACCAGCAGGTCATCTTTTCCCGGACAGCGGCGGGTGCCTCGCCCAAGCTGCTGCATATAGATTGTTTTAGACATTGTGGGTCGTGCCATGAACAGCACTGTGGTATGAGGACTATCCCAGCCCTCATTCAGCAAGTCACAGGCACAAAGAACATTCGTCGAACCGGTTTCGTAATCTTTCAGGATCTTATCCCGGATTTCTACCCGGTCACGCCCGGAAACAGCCTCTGCTTTCACCCCATTGTCGCGCAGCAGCTTCGCAATCTCCGCCGCATGATCTACACTTGCGCAAAAAATCACAGTCTTCTTGCCATTCACGTACTTCAGATAGGTATCAACAATCAACTGATTGCGCTCCGGAATGAACAGCTTACTTTCCAGATCCTGCGAGTTGTATTTGATACCATTGATTCGCACATCGGTTAGATCAATGTTGGTTTTGACCCGGATGCAGCGAATCGGCACCAGTACACCGCGCTCCACTGCAGTCTTCAGGTCCATTTTGTGGGCAACATTCTGAAACAACTCCAGCATATCCTCGCCATCACTGCGCTCCGGTGTTGCAGTCAAGCCCAGAATAAACTTCGGATGGAAGTAGGTAAAGATTTTTTGATAAGTATTAGCCGCTGCATGGTGGCATTCATCCACGATCAAATAATCAAAATCTGTCGGGGAGAATTTTTCCAGATCCTTGGAGATACTCTGCACCGTTGCAAAAATGACCGTCTGGGTCATATCCTTCTGACTTCCGGTGTACTCTCCCAAAGTCGCTTCCGGCCAGACCTTAGCAAAGGTCTCTTTTGCCTGAGATGCCAGCTTCAGGGCGTTGACCAGAAACAGCGTGCGCCCACCCACTGCCTTGGCATCCGTTGCTGCTGTGATAGTTTTACCTACGCCGGTTGCATGGTACAGCAGCGCAATGGTTTTGCCGTCCTCACGCATCTTCTTGAGGTTGTCGATGGCTTCCTGCTGGTAATCCCGAAGTTCGATGGTCAGTCCCATCTGCACCGGCAGGTCTGCTTCAAATGCCTTGAACATGGGACTGCTGCCCAAAAAGGTAATCAGCTCATCCTTAATCTTTTCCGGTTGCTTTTCAAGCTGGCTATAAATCCATCGGTATACTTTCCAGTTGTCGTAAATCAAGCTATTCTGCTTCAGGAGGTCATCCGCATACTTGTTCTCAGACACCTTGCTTGGGTTATGGTAGGTTTCGCCGTCTATCTCAATCGCAATTTTGGATTCAGGAGATTCCAGCGCAAAGTCGATATAGCGATGCCGTCCATAGATGTCCACGCAGGGGTACTGGACCTGCAAATTTTCGGTTTTCTCAGGTCCAAAAGCCTCACAGAAAAGCTGTACAAACAGCTCCTCTGCACGGCTGTTGACACTGGTTGCTTTCATTGGCTCCATGGTGGCCTCCTAAAACGATATTCCCAATTAAGATTTATAATTTTATTATATCATACGCAAAAAGCTCTGTATAGTTTGTTTCTTTGGCAAGGTTTTCTGTCCTTGCTGCTTAATTCTATACCTTTATAAGAGAACTCATTGATTTTTTATTTGACTGACATTTCCAAAAAGATAACCATAAATTTTTTTCTCAAAAGACTTAACTCTATTGCATCCATGGGCTTCTACTAAGCGAAGACACTTACAGTTGGAAGTGAAAGCGGGGTTTTACCATGGAATATAATGCAGTTTTGAATCGTGTACGCCCGATGCTGACGAACGGCAATCACCTGTCTGCGCAAGGCTTTGAGGCGCTGTTTGGCTCCTGTTCTCAGCAGGAGCAAGAACATCTGCTGGCCGAGCTGGCGGGGATTGGCATCCTAGTGGATACCAGCGCCGCTATACCCAGCAGCAGAAAGGCCGCTTCTTTCTGCCGCAGCGACTTTACCTCCAAGCAGCTTTGGTCCATGACCAACGAGCAGCTCTGCGTATTGGCACAACAGGGTGATGAGAGCGCCAAGGAGATCCTCGTGCGCAAGACCGCCGGTTTTGTCCACCTGATGGCCCGCAGAGTTCCGCAGCTGCTCGCCCATAGCTGCCTGACCGAGGAGGATAACTTCCAGAACGGCATTCTGGGACTGTTTACTGCGATCCAGCGGTTCGATGCGCTGCAGGGCTACAGCTTCCTGACCTACGCCGCTTACTGGATCCGCCAGTCCATCCTGCGCGAAGCCATCAACACCGGCCTTACGGTACGCATCCCGGTACACTATTTTGACACGCTCTGCCGGGTGCGTGTCGTCTGCACTACCTGTATGCAGCTAGATGGTCCGGATCTCTGGCATGCCATTGCCGAAGCTGAAGCCAGCAGCGGTCACTCCTGCACAGTGGAGCAGGCGCGCCACTACCTGAGCGACATGCTCGTTTACCTCAACGTTACCAGCCTGAACCTTATGGTCGGCGAGAGCCACGACACCGAGCTTGCGGAGCTTCTGGCGGATGACGTCAGCCCCGATCCTGTGGACACTGTGAGCGAGAACGAGACCGTTCAGGAAGTCCGGTTGCTTCTTTCTCAGCTTCCCGAACGCGAGTCCACTGTTCTCCGGCTGCGCTACGGTATCCCGGATGACCGCTGCCGTACACTGGACGAGATCGGTGCGCAGCTGGGCGTCACGCGGGAACGTATCCGCCAGATTCAGGTGCGTGCCGAGCGCCACCTGCGGGAGATGCTGAAGCGCCGCTCCTCATTCACTCTTTTTGCTGCCTGATTTTTTGACCTGATGGAGGATTTTGCCATGAATACATTGCTTTGTTCTTATCTTTCCGCCCATGCTGCTGAGGATACTCTGTTTGTCTTGTGGGGTTTTTCTTCGGAGGACGCCGGTCTTCCGCGTCCTTCTCTGGATGCTTTGCTGCAGCAGCGCCTGTCCCGCTACCTGAGCAGTCTGCTGCAGCAGAACCCCTGTGTGATCACCGCAGAGGAGTTTGCCCTGCATGCCGATACCCTTGCGCAGGAGTTCCCGCACATCATTCTGGTGCAGAACACCTGCTACCGCACGCTGCTCCCTGTGTCTGTGACGCTTACGCCGGAGATGCAGTCCGGCCTTCTGAGCCACTTTGACCCGGAAACGCCGCAGGATACTCCGCTGCCCGGCATTGAACCCTGCCTGCGTGTCTACTCCAACCTGCTGCATACGGAGGAAGGCATTGCCTGCTGCATTCCTTTGGACGCTCTGCTGCGTCAGTACCCGCAGGTCGAGCGCGTATCGTTTGGTGCAGCACCACATACGGTTCCCGAAACCGCCGCCAGCAGTTCTACCTTTGCGCTTACCGGAGAAGCCAATTATTTCTGCCTTGTGCAGCAGCTGCGCCGTGGCAAAACGCTCTGCGTTTCAGCCGACAGCTTCATCGGCGATGAGGCTGGTCTTGCCGACAGCCTTGCGGCGCTGGCTGGCGCTTTTCCGGGTCAGCTTTCCAGAGCGCATGCGCAGACAATGCAGCCGGAGCGCCCCGTCTGCCCGGAGGCGCGCACCCTTCTGCAGCAGCACTGGGGTTACCCGGACTTTCTCCCGCTGGATGTCTACGACCTGGACGCTCTGCATCGCGGCGAGAAGAAGCTGCGCACCATCACCCAAGAGGACATCATCGATGACCTCATCCAGCAGGCAGAGCTTTGCCGCGCGGGGCAGACTTACCGCGACCTGTTCGTGACTGCCTCCACCGGTGCGGGCAAGAGCGTGATGTTCCAGATCCCGGCCATTGATCTGGCCGAGAAATACGGGATGGTCACGCTGGTGATCTCGCCGCTGATCGGCCTGATGAACGATCAGGTGCAGGGCATGGAGAAGCACCGCTACGCCAAGGCCCGCACCATCAACTCCGACATCCCGCCCATGGTCAAAAAGACCATTGCGCAGGAGGTGCAGGAGGGCCGCTGCGACATCCTGTATCTTTCGCCGGAGTCCTTGCTGAGCCGCAGCGATATCTCCGACCTGATCGGTGACCGTGCCATCGGCCTGCTGATCGTGGACGAGGCCCATATTGTGACCACTTGGGGCAAGCAGTTCCGCCCGGACTACTGGTTTCTGGGTGACTACGTGAACAAGCTGCGCAAACAGCAGCTGAACGGTCCGCGCCAGCATGCCTTTGTCACCGCCACCTTTACGGCCACGGCCACCTATGGCGGCGAGGAGGACATGTACCGCGAGACCCTGCGCAGCCTGCACATGTCGCCGGACCCCATCGTTTATCTGGGCTGCGTGCGCCGCCGCAACATCGAGCTGTGCATCCGGGAGGTGCCCCGCGTGACCGGCCGCCGGGAGTACGAGCTGGACAAGTTCCAGGCTCTGACCGGGCAGATCACCACCGCGCTGGAGCAGGGGCAGAAGACCCTGATCTACTTTCCCACCGTCAGTCTGCTGGAGCGCTTCTACACCCATTGCCTTGCACAGCGTCTGGGCAATGCTGTGACCCGCTACCACGCGCAGCTTTCCGGCGAAGCCAAAGCGGAGAATCTGGAGGATTTCCGCAGCGGCAAGCGCCGGATCATGCTGGCCACCAAGGCCTTTGGCATGGGCATCGACATCCCGGACATTGCCCTTGTGCTGCACTTTGCCCCCACCGGCAACCTGTGTGATTACACACAGGAGATCGGCCGCGCCGCCCGTGACCCGGAGATCCACGGTCGTGCCGTATACGAGCACATGGCCAACGACTTCAAGCACATCAACCGCCTGCACGGCCTTTCCAGCATTCAGCCCTGGCAGCTGGTGCAGGTGATGCGCAAGGTGCTGCAGCTGTACCGCCAGCACCGCGCCAGCCAGCCGGCCACTGCCACCAAGCACCGCAACGAGCTTCTGGTGGACGCCGAGAGCTTCGCCTACATCTTTGCCAGCCCTAACGGCGAACACCAGCAGGACCCGCTGGCCAAGGTCAAGACCGCCATGCTGCTGATCCAGAAGGACAGCGAAGCACGCGGCTATGCGCCCTTCATCATGCGGCCCTCTCCTCTGTTCACCCACGGGTATTTCCTGCTCGGCAGCGCCGATGCCGCTGCAGTCAACCGCATCTGTACCGGTGCTGCCACCCTGCAGGATGAGGCCGCCGGAGTCTACGACGTAGACCTTGCCCGCCTGTGGAGCAGCCGCTGGCAGAACGATTTTTCCTTCCCGCAGTTCAAGTATCTGCTGTACACCCACAGCGATAAGCTGCCGCTGAATGCCCAGCTGCACCTGACCCCCGCCATGCAGCTAACGCTGGAGTGGCACGCCAATGCGGATGCTCGGTTTTCCGTACTGCTGCGCGCCCTGAAGGAGATCTTCTTCGAGGCTGCCCGCAGCGGTCAGTATCTCTACGACCGGGATGCCGCCGCCCGGCTGGCGCAGGCCGCGGGTCTGAGCAGCACCCGTGCCACCAGTGCAGTGCGCGTGGTGCTGGCGGCTGTGCAGTCCTGGCAGCAGCATTCGCCCCGCCTGCAGCGCACCCGTGTGCTGCGCCGCGGCACCACGCAGGAAGGCGCAGAGTACAGCGTCGTGGACCCGTTCATCAGCGAGTTTTTCCACTGGCTGGAGCAGAGCTTTGCTGTTCTGCACAGCGGCGAGACCTGCCGCTATCTGCCGGTGAACGATTCCGTACAGAGCAGCGAGCGTCTGACCCCGGCTCTGGGCGTGCTGGAGGAGCTGGACCTGCTCCACTTTGCCCTGCTGGGCGGCTCCAACAGCCGCCTGTACCTCTATATCAACCAGACCCAGACCCTGGAGCTGGCTGACCGCGGCTTTTACCGCAACCACCTGCTGGAGCGCATTGCCCAGCGCCACACCGATGCTGTGCGGCTGATGAGCTGGCTGTTCACCAGCGGCTTTTCCAGCGAGCAGCTCTGGGACCGCATCGAGGAATACTTCCTCGGCTTGCCCATTCAGGGCTTTGACGCCCCTTCTGCCGAATCGAGGTGATCTTTATGGCTTATCTTTTCTACTCCATTCGCGCTTCTCCGGTGTATGGTTCTTTTCTTTTGACTCAATGTGTGATATAGTAAATTTATACTCCGTAAGGGGACGGAAACCATCGGTAGTCTGCCCATGCTTCTTGATATCCAATGAGTTCCCCGCAAGGGGACGGAAACAGCCGGTCAATCCGCCCAGAAGCCTGCTCCATGACATTACAATTTATCCCCGCAAGGGGACGGAAACTCGTGCGTATCCACTGCCACATCCAGCTTGTTCCCATTGTAACTTATCCCCGCAAGGGGACGGAAACAGCTTTCCACGAATATAAGCATTAGAAGCCGGATGTTGTAACTTATCCCCGCAAGGGGACAAAAAAGCACCTCTGCCACTGGCGTTTGCCAGCAGCGGAGGTGCTTTGCTTTTTCTTATATTCTATTTTACAAGTTGGGAACTGCGCCTGCCGGAATCGTCTTTGTGACAGGCAGCGCCTTGACGCCTTCCGGAACATCCGGCTTCATGGGGCGGATCTCCTGCAGATAATCGGCCACATCCTGCAGGGTCTGTTCGATGTGGGCTGTGTCCAACGGAAGAATACGGTCGCTTTGCAGACCAAAAGCCGTATCACTGGCATGGTTGATCTGGTTGCGGTACTGCATCACACGCTGGTAGAACAGTGCCGCGTCCTCGATCTGCCACCGGACCTCCGGGTCGATCACCAGCTGACCGGAAGCGAGGATCGTATCCATATAGGCATGCATTTCTTTGGAATTTGCCACACCAAACAACATATTGCCATCTGCATCGTCCTTGCTGTGGGTCAGGCGCAGATCCGTTGTATAGGGATACTCCTTTTGCATCAAAGTCAGGCGGCAGAAATGGAAGTGGAACAGCGGATATACCCACGCCTTGCCCTTATTCTGATTCTGTTCTGCCAGATATGCCCAGCCGGTTTCTGTAGGCTGCACAAAAAGATGACGGCAGACATAGGCCGGCATCTGCTCGCACAGCAATGTCAGCGCCTGCTGGTACATGCCGTGTTCTGCGCACCAGCTTACCAGCACAGGAAGATTGTTTTTGGGGGAAGCCAGCAGACCTTCAAATTCTGTGCGGAAGCGGTCATTCAGCAGGTGGAAGAACAAGCTGGTCAGATTTTTGCTCTCCTTGGGCGGCGCCTGCAGTGCCTGTGCGATCTGGCTCAGGTCTTCATTCAGCGCCTGCACCCGGCACAGCGCCAGATCATCCGAGAACTGGTTGATCCGGGCCAGCAGTGTGTGCAGAGCCGGGTCGCTTTCGCCCTCGCTCCACAGATAGCCTTTCAGCTTCTGTGCAGTGCCGGTGGAAAAGAACTCGTCCATGGCCGTGATGAGGTCGAACAGGCTGTACAGCTGACTGCTGTCATGGATGCGGGAAGTGCCATCCGGAAGCAGTTCGGAGTAGATCACCCTGCGGGTCTCCACACCGCGCAGGTCACGCATACAGCGAGCTGCTGTTACCAGAAGCATCGCCGTGTCCCGCATGCCGCCGGAAAGGTCGATGGAAAGGGTATTTTCCGCTTCAATTTTTCCCAGCAGCAGAGAGACAGCCCGGAACTGTGCCTTGTCGTCCATGCTGTCCGGTACCGGGATCACCACAAGCCGCTCTGCCGGAATGCCCGCCGAAGGCAGGAATACATCCCGGAAATATTCCACGGTGGTGCAGGTTTTCCCGTCCGGCAGATGCACGGTAGGGCTGGTGCGCACCAGCTCACTGCACAGTGCCAGAATACAATCCGGACCTTCCTTGTGCTTTTTCAGCTCCAAAACCGCCGCTTCGTTGGTCTGGGTATGAATGTTCGGATTTTTGCCGAAGGGGCTCATATATAAAAGCAATACACTGCGTTCCATCTTATACCTCCTCCTGTTCCGCTTTCATCTGCATCAGTTTTTGCTGCCATGTTTTGCGCCGCTGCGATACAGCCGCTTTGCTCACCCCGAGAAACTCTGCCACGGTCTTATCCTGCGCCGGGTTGCGCCCCGGCTCCAGCAGCGCATGGACGGCAGCGCATTCCCGTGCCTTGGGTGCATAGGGCGGCCGAACCGTAAATTCCACATACCGGTGCAGCAGCAGGATATCCCACAGGCAGTTGTCCTGTTCCAGCGGACGCAGATCATCGCAGTTTGCCAGCCGCGCGGGTGCATCCTCTGCCGGATCCAGTGCGTCATTGTTGCGCAGAAAGCCCATCAGCACGCTGCTCCACAACGGGCCAGCTGTCTTGCCGTATTTTTCCTTCTGCTGCAGGTTCATCAGCCCTATGCCGCGGTGCAGCCATGCCAGCATTTCACTGCTCTGCTCCACCTTTTCTTCCACGCTTTTTTCTTGGGAAACTACCCGGTCGCCCAGCGCCGAATCCTCTCCACCAGTGTCGTCCAGACTGAGTACCGACTGCTTATTGCGCAGTGCTTCCCGCAGGGTCTTTACGCCCACCCCGACAATATCGGCGATCACCTGTTCTTTTTCCGGGTCACGACAGAGCATACTCTCTATAATTCCGTTCTTTTCCATGTACTCCAGCGCTTTTTTGATTTTGCGGTTCGTCTCGCGTCCGAAACCCGTCACAGCCATTTCTTCCTGCTGCTGGTCGTGTGCCTGTGCATGACGGACAGCGGTGCGCAGATACATACTGAAGGTCTGCCCCGGCTTTGCTTCCCAAAAATCAAACGCATCCAGAAACGCCTTGCAGAAATCCACGCTGTTCCATGCATCTTCTCCCCTTCCGGGAGTCTGTGTGGTCAGAAAGCATTCCGCCCAGAACGTGCGGAACCGTTCATCATTGGCATCGTGCAGCTTTTTACGCTGTTCCGGCGGCAGCTGCAGCAGCGGCGAAGCATCAATGTCCGCCCATGTTTTCACATCATTCATCGCTGCTTAGTCCTCCCGGTGCTCGTTCATCCAAATCAGCTGATGGAACACTTGTTCGGCGGTCTTGCTGTCACGCATGGTACCTACCAGCCCGGCAAGCTGATATAGTGTTGCCATATCGTAAAGACGCGCGCTGAGCACCTGTCCGTTTTCTCGCTTGACCTCACCATAATACACACCGCCTACTTCCAGCTCCGTATGGGTAGCTTCGGCACAAGTCAATGCCGTCAGCGTGACCACCGGGATGCTCTTGGAGCCGTAAGTGATGCAGGCATACACCCGGGTGACCTGCGGCAGGGCATCCACCAGATCCCGGCACAGGCCGATCAGCGTTTCCGGGCGCTGATCCTCCGGCAGGTCGATCTGCCGCACCTGATCTTCTGCAATGCCCAGCTGCGGCAGCTCTTCCAACAGCTGCCGATAGTTGCGGGCGGTATCGGCATTTTCCTGCCGGATGGCCAGTAGCTGCACCGTGTCCCCGGGTTCAAGGGTATCCCGCATCACCTGCACGATGGGGAAACAGGTAGCCGTAGGCGCATCTGCCCGCTCCCGCTGGTACAGCATGGGGTCCAGCTTTCCCTGCAAAGGTACGGTGGTGATATAAGTCTTTAGCACAGGACAACACTCCTTTTTATAAGATCCATTATCAGCATCATACCATGAAACCGCCCCGCGCACAAGGCAGGCTGAATGAATTTATGGCCGTTCTTTTCAGCGCAAAAGCACATCATTGCAATAAAGTGAACATTTTCTAGCCTCTGGCTCTTCAGTTTTGCGATGTTTTGTGATATATTTAGTATACCATCCCCGTAAGGGGGCGAAAACGTGCCCTGAATTTCGTGCTCTGCCTGCTCGATCATACCATCCCCGTAAGGGGGCGATAATCCGACTTCCATGTTCTTGACGTTCATCATACTAGTACTATCCCCGTAAGGGGGCAAACAAAAACAAGACAGGGGAGATGATGTCATTCTATGTACACGCTATGTACACGCTTTTCATGTGTCTCGTTGCGTTGGGTGTAATGAGCATTATTTTTAAGAAAAAGTAATTTTAAGTTTCTTGCTTAACTATCCGCATTCCATGGGCTTTTTCTCTTTGCAATGTCAAGGAGGAATGCCCTATGCTCATCAACTTTACCAATCATCCTTCTGCCCTGTGGAGTGCCGAGCAAAAGGCTGCGGCACAGGTCTACGGCAAGGTGATAGACCTTGCCTTTCCTGCCATCGACCCCGCCACCAACGAGGCCGTGCTGGACTCCCTTGCCACGGTATATACTGACCTCATCCTGCACCTTAGCCCGGATGCCGTGCTCTGTCAGGGCGAGTGTACCTTTGTGTACCGGGTGGCCCAGCGTCTGGAAGCCGCGGGCATCCCCACGCTGGCCGCCTGCTCCCGCCGCAAGAGCCAGGAGACCACCTACCCGGACGGCAGCACCCTGAAGCGCAGCATCTTCGCCTTTGCAGGCTTCCGCCGCTATGGCTCGCCCTGAAAGAGGGTTTTCTTTCTATCCTCCACGGCACAGTTATGATTCAGAATTTATCGTTGTCCTTTTCGCGCGGATTTACTTCATTTCAATAAAGTGAATATTTTTCAGGCATTCAGCTCTTTCATTTTACGATATTCTGTGATATATTTAGTGTACCATCCCCGTAAGGGGGCGAAGACTAACAATGCGGTACATTCGGCTTGGCCTGAATGGTACCATCCCCGTAAGGGGGCGAAAATTGAGACCAGACCTTTCGAACCATCGGCTTCTTGGTACCATCCCCATAAGGGGGCGAAAACCATAATCTTGTACCTCCATGTTGTTGCGTGTTTGGTACCATCCCCGTAAGGGAGCGAAAACCCGAGAAGCAGGGCGGCATCTGCGTCGCCGTGGGTACCATCCCCGTAAGGGGGCGAGAACCCCGCTCAACATACGCCTTACGCTCATCCTTGAGTACCATCCCCGTAAGGGGGCGAAGACGGGCAAGCAAGGCCTCCCAAATCAACCGCTTGGGTACCATCCCCGTAGGGGGCGAAAACTGGACTATTGTTGCAGTCTGGATAGAGATTTTAGTACCATCCCCGTAAGGGGACGATAACGCGAATCTTGCGATTGCGCTTGCTAGCTTTGCGATTGATTGTAACTTATCCCCGTAAGGGGACAAAAAACTCCGCACCAAAAGATGCGGAGTTTTTCTTTTGCAAATCTTAACTCTTTGTCTTCCATGGGCTGTCCCTCTATGAACGGAACGATTGCAGCTGCTGTGATATTTTCTCTGCTGCGGCTTTTGCATAGCTACAAAATGTGTTATAATAAAGCCAATTCCAAGCATCTCTTACAAAATCAGCAAATACGTTTTCCGTTTATTGTGCAATTGTTCCACAATCCGTAAAGGAGATGGTATTTTGAACGTTCTCACCCTGCAGTCCACCTATGGCGGACTGCTGCACGACACCGGCAAAGCGGTGTACCGTGCCGGTGGGCAGCGCGGCAGCCACAGTGAACAGGGCTACCAGTTTTTGCACGGCGTTTTGTTCGGTGCAGGCTGGGCACCGGCGCTGGACTGTGTGCGCTACCACCACGCCGCCGCGCTGCGCGGTGCTGCAAAGGCTCTGCCAGCCGATTCCCCGGCCTATATCGTTTATCTGGCAGATGATCTTTCTGCCGCCGCAGACCGCCGGGAGGTCGAAGGCGAAAGCAGTTCCTTCCGGCGGGATCTTCCGCTGGACTCGGTGTTCACCCACCTGAACGGTTCTCACCCCGGCTGGATGATGCCTGCGCAGCCACAGGACGGCAGCCTGAAGCTGCCACGGCAGCAGCAGCCGCTTTCCGCTTCCGTCTATGCAGATGCCGTACGCAAGCTGAGCGAGTGTCTGCCGGATCTGCAGCCGCAGCCGGAGTGGATCAACTCGCTGCTGGGGCTGCTGGAAACGCAGTTCAGTTGTTTTCCGTCCAGCACCTTTACCGGCGAAAGCCCGGATGTTTCCCTGTTCGACCACGCCAAGACCACCGCAGCCATTGCGGCATGCATCAGCGAATATGTGCAGGCAAACAACATCACCGACCTGCGCAAGGCACTTTTTGAGCAGGAGAAGGATTTTTGCCAGAAGGGCGCGTTTCTGCTCTATACCGCCGATTTTTCCCGCATTCAGAAGTTCCTTTATACTGTCCATACCGAAAACGCCCTGCGCTCCCTGCGCAGCCGGTCGTTCTTTCTGGAGCTGCTCATGGAGCACTATCTGGACGAGCTTCTGGCCGGGTGCGGCGTGTCCCGCGCCAACTTGATTTACAGCGGCGGCGGGCACTGCTATGTGCTGCTGCCCAATACTGCCGCCGTGGCCGATACCCTGACCCGGTGGAACCGGCAGTTCAACCGCTGGCTGCAGCAGCAGTTCGGCACCCAGCTGTTTCTGGCCAACGCATGGACACCGTGCTCCGGCAACGACCTGACCAATACCCCGGCTGAAAAAAGCCCCTACAAAGAGCTGTTCCGCCGGGTGAACCGTCTGCTGGAGCAGCACAAGTTCCACCGCTATACCGCAGAGGATCTGCGGCAGCTGAACAGTACCGCCGCTTACCCGGATGGCCGGGAATGCAAGGTGTGCGGCACCAGTGCCAACCTGAAGGATGATCTCTGCCCTTGGTGCAAACTGTTCGTAGATCTTTCCATTAAGATCCAGAACAAGCGCGTTCTGGTAGTAAGCCGTCAGCCCTCGGCTGCCGATGACTGCACGCTGCCTGCACTGGATGGCGGCAGCGAATATCTGTCCCTGACGGATCAGCTCTCTGCCCGCAAACGGCTGGCTTCCGGCGAGCCGGTCGCGCGTGTATATACCAAAAATGTACCGTCCACCGGCCTTACTTACAGCACCAACCTGTATGTTGGCGATTACACCGCCAGCAATAGCATGGAAGAACTGGCAGAGCAGTCCGAGGGCGTGCGCCGCATTTCGGTCTGCCGTATGGATGTGGATAACCTCGGCCATGCCTTCATCTCCGGTTTTGAACAGGAGAACGAGAAAGACCCGGTCAAACGGATGCACTATGTTACCTTGTCCCGCACCTCGGCGTTCTCCCGGCAGATGTCGCTGTTTTTCAAGTGCTACATCAACGGCATTCTAGAGGGCTTGCATGTAAGCATCGTCTACGCCGGTGGCGATGATGTGTTCCTTGTGGGCGCATGGAACGATGTTCTGGAAGCAGCACAGCGCATCCAGAGTAATTTCACTGCATTTTCCTGCGGGGCACTGACACTCAGCGCACCCCATCCGGCTTTCCGCCGAGGAAACCGCCGCGCTGGAAGAAGCCGCCAAGCATCTGCCCGGCAAAAATGCAGTGGCACTGTTCACGCCGGAGCGCAAAGCCGTCCGGGATGCAAAGGGCAATCTGCTGGTGCAGCCGGAGCAGGGACATATCTATGCGTGGGATACGTTCCGCACAAAGGTCCTGACCGAAAAGGTCGGCTGCCTGCAAAGCTTCTTCGGCAGGGATAACGCTGAGCACGGAAACGCCCTGCTCTACAACCTGCTGGCACTGCTGCGGGAAGCAGAAAACGACCGCATCAACCTTGCACGGTACGCTTACCTGCTGGCGCGGCTCTCCCCCAAAAAGAGCGCGCCGGACTATCCGCTCTACAAGCAATTTTCTCACAGCATGATGGACTGGGCTTTAGACGCCGTGCAGCGTCACCAGCTCATCACCGCAATTTATATTTATGTCTATCAGAACAGAAAGGGTGGCGACACAGATGGCAGGATGGAATGATAATGGCCGCAGCTATGGCGGCGGTAGCTATAACAACAGCCGAAGCGGATATAGCAACAGCTACAACGGAAACCGCAGCGGTTCCAGCAGCTATAACAGCCGTAGCAGCTATGGACCGCAGAAAGAGCTGCCGCCGGAGATCACGCCGAAAAAGGTGCCGGAAGATTATGTAGACGAAGCCGAGCGTATTATGCGCAGCCTGATGAGCCAGCCCAAAAAAGTGACCACTAGCAAGATCCGCAACCTGCTGAGCCTTGTGACAGATATCTATAACGAGGAAAACATCCGCACCGAGGAGAAACTGCGACCCGAAAGTGTGGTCAAGCTCAACCTGATGCGTGTGCGGGTGGCTTACGAGTGTGGACGTGACAATCGTGATGATACTGTAAAGACCTTTGTAAGGCAGACAAACCTGCTGGAATACCTCAAAGGCATTTCCGATGACCGTGCGGATCTGATCCGTTTTGCTCATTACATGGAAGCGCTGGTGGCTTTTCACTGCTACTTTAGCAGCAAGGAGGGGTAATTATATGTATGGAAAAATTCTGATCCGGTGCGATCTGGAAGTGCGCACTGGTATGCACATCGGCGGTTCCTCTGCCTTTTCTGCCATTGGTGCTGTGGACAGCCCGGTGGTGCGTGACCCCTATACCGGTTATCCCATCGTACCCGGCAGCAGTCTGAAAGGCAAGCTGCGTACCCTGCTGGCTCGCAGCACATATCAGGATATCGAAGCAATGGCAAAAGCCGGAAGTTGCGACAAAGACCCCGAGCAAATCCTCCGCCTGTTCGGTTCCTCGGAACCGGTGCGTCGTTCCCGCCTGCAGTTTGCGGATGCCTTTTTGTCCAATGCCAAAGAGCTTTCCAATGTGGGTGTGACCGAGGTCAAGACCGAGAACGCAATTTCCCGTGCAAACTCCGTGGCCAATCCCCGCCAGATTGAGCGTGTGATCGCCGGCGCAAAGTTCGGTGTCAGCATCGTTTACGATGTGACCGACCCGGCACAGGTCGAGGAGGATCTTTCTCTTCTGGCCAAAGGCATGAAGCTGCTGCAGATGGATTATCTGGGCGGCCATGGTTCCCGCGGCAGCGGCCGTGTCAGCCTGAAAAACTTTGCGCTGGAAGGCTATGGCGCGCAGGTGGATCTCAGCCGCCTGAAATCCCTCTTTGATGAGGTGGATAGTTATGAACTATTTTCTGCTTAAGCTGCAGTTTGACACAGCTGTTCATTTCGGAGGAGCCGACTCCGCATTGTCACTTTATACCTCCGAAGAAACCCTGCGGGCAGATACCCTGTTTTCTGCCTTCTGCCATGAGACCCTCGTCCAGCATGGAGAAGAAGCCCTAGAACAGCTTTGTGCGCAGGTCCGGCAGGGAAAATTCCTGCTCAGCGATACAATGCCCTGGTATGGCGAAACGTTTTACCTGCCAAAGCCCATTGCCGCATCGGAATCCACTGAGGAAGTGGAAACCACCCTGCGTAAAAAGGTAAAAAAGCTAGCATGGGTCCCTGTGTTGGAATTTGACCGCTACGCCAGAAGCCTGCATGAAGGTCATTTCACCCCTGACGAGCAACCGGAAAGCTTTGGCACCCACTATGAGCAGACCAAGGCAGCCGTTCCCATGCAGGGGGATACCACGCCGTATCAGGTTGGACTGTTCCGTTTTGCGCCGGACTGCGGACTGTATTTCATCTGCGGATTTACCGAAGATGGTCAGGATGAAGATCTGGAGTATTTGCTGGATTGGCTGGGCGCTACCGGCATCGGCGGCAAAGTCAGCTCTGGTTATGGAAAGTTCCATATTGTAGACAAGATTTATCTGAACGAACCTTTTGACGATCAGACGGAGTGGATGTATCACGCTCTTTCTGCCGAGCATGCTCCTTATCTGCTGCTGAGCACCAGCCTGCCGCAGACAGATGAACTGGATAATGCATTAGAGGGTGCCTCCTTCCAGCTGGTGCGCCGCAGCGGCTTTATGGCCTCCGATCGTGTGGAAACTCCACTGAAGAAAAAAACGCAGTATGCCCTTTCGGCAGGATCTGTCCTGCAAAATCGTTATCAGGGTGCTTTGTATGATGTTGGTTTGTCGGATGTGCATCCGGTATACCGCTATTCCAAACCGATCTTTATGGGGGTGACATTATGATTCAGCAGGATCATCTGCAGATCTTTGACCTTACTCTGAATGTATGGGCACCTCTGTTTGTTGGCAATGGCAGCAGTTATACCAAAAAAGAGTACATGTACAACACCCGCAATGGCAAAGTCTCCTTTCTGGACGAGCAAAAATTTTTCAGCTTTCTGGTCGAGCACGATCTGGTGGACAAGTACGGGCAGTTTATGCTTAGCGAGCAGTCCAATCTCTGGGCATTTCTGAGCAAAGACTGCGGCATTTCCGATGCAGAACTGAAAACACTGACGCGCTATCAGATCGAGGTGGGAGATGCTCTGGATGCTGAGCACTCGCTGAAAGAGATCCATGCCTTCCAGCGTGATGCACAGGGCCACGCCTACATTCCCGGCAGCAGCATCAAGGGTGCGCTGCGTACCGCATGGCTGCTGAGTGCGGTATTGGCTGACCGCAGTACCGGACACAGCCTTGCGCCAAACCGCCGGGCCACCTTTCCGGAAGAGAAATATGTCAACCAGCTGCATCTGCACACTCTGAAAGATGGAAACATCGCTTCGGACGCCGTTAACAGCATTTTCCGTGGCATTCAAGTTTCCGACAGCCTCCCCATCCCGGATACGCAGATGGTCCTTGTCGGAAAATTTGATGCACTTGTGAACGGTTCCTTTGCGAAGGGCAGTAATCGCGGTATCCCCATGTGTCGGGAATGCGCAGCGTCTGGTACTAAGGTACGCTTCAAGCTGACGCTGGATCAGTCGGTGCTGAAGGGGCGCATTACCAAGGAGTCCCTTCTGGAGGCCATTCAGCAGTTTGATACTTATTATGCGCAGACGTATAGCAGGCACTTCACTCCGCCAAGCGGTGCAGTCAACCTGCCGCGGCAGCCACACCTGATCCTTGGCGGCGGCTCCGGCTTTTTTGCCAAGTCGCTGGCGTACCCCTATCTGGGTGAAGAAGAGGGGCTGCGCTGGACGGCAGAACAAATGAAACAAATGTTCCGCAACCACAAGCATGAGCGTGATGCCGAAAATGGCATTTCCCCGCACACCATGAAATATGCTCGCTTTCGTGGTCGGCTTTATCCCTATGGATATTGCGGGGTGAGTATCTTATGATCCAGCAGATTCAACTGGTTTTATCTCCGCCCAATGATGTGCGGATTCCCCAGTCGTGGTCCTATCGTCTGTATGGCTGGCTGATGTCACAGATTTCTTCTGAATTTGGAGAGCAGATGCATCTGCAAGGGGAACATCCCATTGCGCATTTTCTATGTTTTTCACCGGAAAAGCAGTCTTTGATCTGGACGGTCAATCTGCTGAATGACGCTGCTCGACAGGTAGTTTTCCCCGTTTTGGAATCTGCAAAGGAAATCCCTCTGCATGAATTAACACTCCCCGTTTCAGAGGTTCGCATCTTTCCGGCAGTCTCCGCTGAAGAACTGATCCGTTCTGGACGTTCCCACAGCGAAACCCGTGCCAAAATTGCTTTTCTGTCGCCTTGCGCCTTCAAGCAGTCCGGCCGCTATACTATTTTCCCGCAGGAAACTCTGCTTTTGCAAAGTCTGATTGCGCATTGGAACACTGCCTTTCCAGAATATGCCCTTATCGATCCTGATGCACTGCAAGCTTTACAGCAGGGGCTTCATATTGTGGATTATAATCTCCATACCACACGTTATCTGTTGAAAGAAACGCGCATTCCAGCCTTTCAAGGCAATGTGACCATCGAGGCACGCCTTGCACCGCCGCTTCTGGAACTTTGGAACGCGTTGCTCTCTTTTGCATCCCATGGCGGAGTTGGCATCAAAACCACTCTTGGAATGGGAGGCACTGCTGTGGATTTTTATAAAAAAACACCCGTTATATAAGCCTCATTGCTATCGAGAGACTGTTGCACTGCATCAGTCTCTTTTTATTGTAGCATCATACAAATTATCACGAGCTCTATTATTTTTAATAAAAGCAATGCAGATACCGTATATTTTCTGAGATTAAGAACTTCTTTTTCAATCAGATGCGGTTTATCCTCGATCATTGAATATTCTTCTAACGGGCGCTATAATAAAAGAAAACGGTAAGGAAGTGCACCTATGCTCTACCCCGGTCTGTACGAACAGGTCATCAATAACGCACTGAACCGCGAGCTTGCAGAGATCCCGGAAGCCCGCAAGTCTACTGCGCCCATCGACACGGCGGAGGCTGCCAAGGTGCTGGCGCAGTATCTGACCGACGTGGTGCAGAAGGGTCTTGAGAACGTGCAGGACAACGGCGGCGGCATCGAGGCGCAGATCCAGCTGGCAAACCAGATCATAAATACCATCCAGACTACTACAGAGGAAGCTGACTTTGCCGCGCTCAGTGTTGACCAGCGGGCAGAGCAGCTTCTTGCGCTTTTGCAGCAGA
>OHTC01000352.1_pt1 | contig 25326 bp, 19 predicted proteins | sample 1578801 | NCBI WGS metagenome assembly OHTC01 (sample SAMEA3879556, study PRJEB24766) | human gut metagenome | biome: human-associated habitat; feature: feces | place: USA | collected 1985/1987 | reverse complement strand
TATTTTCTTTGATTTATTACGACTTTGTTTTACGCCATAATATCCTCTACTTCGTAGGATTTTATGTCCTGCTCCTGTTCGACATCGTGCTGTGCATACAGGTCGAGAACCTGACAGCCATCACACAGAGCGAGGCGACGATGGCGGCCTACCTGCAAAACTCTTTCTTCTCGGCAGGCTACCTTATGGCTGCAAGTATCGTGGCATTGAAATGCCTGAACCTTGTTCCGGACTTGGCCGCCTGGATGATACCGGAGGGCGATACCGCATTCTCAACCCGAAACTTCGGTGAAGGTGTGGCTCAACAGGCGAAGATGACAGCGACCGGTGCAATCGGCACCATGATGCGATAACCGTAAACTCATAATCAAGAATATACAATGGTAATCAGAAATTTAGAAAACAAAATCAAGTTAGTGGGAATCATCTGCTCGTTCTTCCTTGCCGGTTGTATCATCATCAGCGTGAGCAGCATTTGGACGGCACGGACAATGGTGACAGATGCGCAGAAGAAAGTCTATGTGCTGGACGGCAACGTGCCGATATTGGTCAACCGTACGACGATGGACGAAACCCTCGATGTAGAAGCCAAGAGCCATGTGGAAATGTTCCACCACTTCTTTTTTACGCTTCCTCCCGATGACAAGTACATCAAATACACGATGGAAAAGGCGATGTACCTGGTGGACGAGACCGGACTTGCACAGTACAACACGCTCAAAGAGAAAGGCTTTTACTCCAACATCTTGGGAACGAGTGCCGTATTCTCCATTTACTGCGACAGTGTACGGTTTGACAAAAGCAATATGGAGTTCACTTATTACGGACGGCAGCGTATCGAGCGCAGAAGCAACATCCTGATGCGAGAACTGGTGACGGCAGGGCAACTCAAACGAGTGCCGAGAACCGAGAACAATCCGCACGGACTGCTTATCGTAAATTGGCGTACCCTCCTCAATAAAGACATCGAACAGAAAACAAAAGCAACCTATTAAAATTTACAGATATGAACACCAAAGGATTCCGCAGGATGCTGTTCGGCGAAAAGATGCCGGACAAGAACGATCCACAATACAAAGAGAGATACGAGCGTGATGTGAATGCCGGTCGCAAATTCGCCCAGGCGACACGTCTTGACAAACTGGCCGCCAAGATACAGGGCTTTGCCAACAGGAACAAGATACTGTTCCTTGTCATGGTATTCGGTTTCGTAATCGGCACATTCACCTTCAACATTTATCGGCTGACCAAGGCTTATCGGCATGGTCAGGAGACAAGAAGTGCTACAGAAATGCAGGACAGCCTGCTCAGAGAACGCCACAAGGAGCCGGTTGCTCCCATTGTTGAACCCACCCAAACCAGACAACGATGAAAAGGATATTCGAGAAAATCAATTTCAGGCAGCCCAAATATATGCTTCCTGCCATATTGTATATTCCGCTGTTGGGCGCGTCCTATTTCATCTTTGACCTCTTCAATGCAGAAAAGGCAGAGATAGCCGACAAGACACTCCAGACCACGGAGTTCCTGAATCCCGACCTGCCCGATGCCACCATCAAGGGCGGCGACGGCATAGGAAGCAAATACGAGAACATGGCAAAGTCGTGGGGCAAGATTGCCGACTACACGGCTGTGGATAACATAGAACGAGACGAACCCGATGATGACAAGGAAAAATACGAATCGCAGTACAGCCAGGACGAAGTTGCCTTCTTGGGTGAACTGGAACAGCAGAATTTACAGGCAGAGGAAGCTGCCGATGCCAAAGCGAGAGAGCAGGAAGCCCTCAAAGAACTGGAGCGTGCCCTCGCGGAAGCACGACTAAAGGCGCAGGCACGGGTGACACCTGTTGAACCGCTTGCAGAAGACTGCCTTGAACAACATACGGAAACCGGAGTGTCCGCAAGCGGAACAATCAATGAAGACAGCCGGGCGGTAAACGCTCCTTCCGAAAACGAAGAACCGGGTGAAATGGTCAAGAAAGTAAAAGTGACCTCCGACTATTTCAACACCATTGCCCAAAACGAGCATGAGCCTAATCTGATCAAGGCGATTATAGACGAGGATGTCAAGGCCGTGGACGGAAGCCGTGTCAGGCTTCGGCTTTTGGATGATGTGGAAATCAATGAGACGGTGGTCAAAAGCGGTTCTTATCTCTATGCCATCATGAGCGGTTTTTCATCGCAGAGGGTCAAGGGAACCATTAACAGCGTACTGGTGGATGATGAAATCATCAAGGTCAGCCTTTCGCTCTATGATACCGACGGACTGGAGGGGCTGTATGTGCCGTCAAGTTCATTCAGGGAAACCGCCAAAGATGTGGCAAGCGGAGCGTTCAACAGCAACATGAACATGAATACCGGCGGTAATGGCAACAGCCTTACCCAATGGGGAATGCAGGCTATTCAGGATGCCTACCAGAAGACGAGCAACGCCATCAGCAAGAACATCAAGAAGAACAAGGTCAACCTGAAATACGGTACGTTTGTCTATATCATCAACAGCAAGGAAAAAAGAAATGCAAAGTAAATGACCATTCAAAGAATCATAGATATGAAGATTATCAAGACTATCTGTATCGGAGTAACGGCGGCATTGTCGAGCCTGCCTGCATTCGCCCAGCAGACTTACGAGGAACTGGAGCAACTGACCGTCAACGAGCAAGTGACCACGGTCATTACCGCTTCAGAACCTATACGCTTCGTGGATATTTCCACGGACAAAGTGGTCGGTGACCAACCGATAAACAACACAATCCGTCTGAAACCAAAGGAGACAGGACACGAGGACGGTGAGGTACTGGCCGTCGTCACCATTGTCACGGAACGCTACCGCACCCAGTATGCGCTGCTCTATACCACAAGGATGCAGGAAGCCGTGACGGACAAGGAAATCGAGTTCCGGGAACGTAACGCCTATAACAATCCGGCCGTGAGTATGTCACAGGCTGATATGACGCAGTTTGCGAGGCGTATATGGAACTCTCCTGCCAAATACCGCAACGTGAGAAGCCGGGAACACCGCATGACGATGAGATTGAACAACATCTATGCGGTCAGTGATTATTTTTTCATTGACTTCTCCATCGAGAACAAGACCAATATCCGTTTCGACATCGATCAGATACGGGTAAAACTCGCTGACAAGAAGTTGTCCAAGGCAACCAACGCCCAAATCATAGAGCTGGCCCCCGCATTGGTACTTGAACAGGCAAAGTCATTCCGTCATGGCTACCGTAACGTCGTCGTGTTGAAGAAGATGACCTTCCCCAACGACAAGGTACTGACCATTGAAATGGCCGAGAAACAGATAAGCGGCAGGAACATACATCTGAATATAGACTACGAGGATGTGCTTTCAGCCGATTCGTTTAACCGTGTATTATTGGAGGAGGAATGATGAAAAAGATATTATTGGTATTGGTTGCGATTATAACATTTGCCATGAACGGCAAAGCGCAAAGCAACAGTGACCGTCTTTCGTTGGGTGTCGGTTGCCTGTATCAAAACGGGCTGGATCTCACCCTCTCATACGAACATGAGGGCAAATACCACCACATGTGGGAGTTTTTTGCCAACGGTTATCTCAAATGGGATGAATGCGCATCCTGCGGTCATATCTGCCCGGAATCATTCTGGAGGAATTTCAGGAGTTACGGATTCGGAGTAGCCTACAAGCCTTGTGTGGCGCGTGGTCGCAACCATTACGGCAATGTCCGTATCGGAGCATCGGCCGGGAGTGACACTAACCGGTTCTTGGGTGGCATCCACCTCGGCTATGAACACAATTATGTGCTTCGAGGTGGCTGGAGGCTGTTCTGCCAGGTGAAAACCGATTTGATGATAAAAGGAGAAGACCTGTTCCGCACGGGCATTGTCTTAGGTGTAAAATTACCTCTAAACTAAGGGAAAATGAAAAAGAAATTATACATAAACGCTTGCAGGCTATTCAGCCTGTTGGCCATCGTCACGTTATTCGTGGCCTGTGACGCACACCGGGATTTCCCGGACACGGCAATGAAACCCTGCCATATCCTGTGTACGGACGGCAAAGTATTGTCGGTATCAGACTTCAAGCAATCCGAAAAGCAGCCTATTGCCGTGGTGTTCCATGTCAATCACGACGAAGCCATTGAAGGCAACGGCTATGCGGTTTACCTGTGGGACTTGGCACCGGAGGCTTTTGCAGATAGCGTAGGTGTAAACCAACGCACATCTGCTGACATCACGGCACTGGACGGCAACGAGAACACCTTTGCAATCTACGACACCAGAGAAACCACCTCGCCTATGGCAGAAGCGGTCTTCGCCCTGTGGCGGTACGGACAGTCGTCCTATATCCCATCCGTGGCACAGATGCGGATGCTTTATAATGCCAAGGGCCAGATAAACCCCATCATCAGGATGTGCGGTGGCGACGAACTGCCCGATGCAGCCGATGACTGCTGGTACTGGACGAGTACGGAAGTGGCTGAGCAGGAAAAGGCGAAAGCGTGGCTCTATTCCATGGGAAGCGGCTCGATGCAGGAAACACCCAAGACACAGGCGCACAAGGTACGTGCAATCATTACTTTAAGAGATTAAAAATCAGAACACACAAGAATTAGCGAATAACTGGAAACGAAATGGAAGAAAGCAAAGAGTTACAAGGATTTTACAAGATATTCCGTTCGGTCATCTATGTCTCCATTCTGCTGGAGTTCTTCGAGTATGCCATTGACCCGGCCATGCTTGACCATTGGGGCGGCATACTATGCGACATACACGGGCGTATCAAGCGGTGGATAATCTACAATGACGGGAATCTCGCGTATAGCAAGTTAGCCACATTCCTGCTTATATGCATCACCTGTATAGGGACAAGGAACAAGAAGAAACTGGAGTTCAATGCACGGAAACAAGTTCTTTATCCTATCATAATAGGTATGTGGCTGGTTGTATCGTCTGTTTGGCTGTTCGGATATCCGATGGAAACAAGGCTTTACACTTTACGGTTGAATATCTGGCTTTATATGCTTGCCTCAATAATCGGTGTGGTACTGGTACACATTGCCCTTGACAACATATCCAAGTTCCTCAAAGAGGGATTACTGAAAGACCGTTTCAATTTTGAGAACGAGAGTTTTGAGCAGTGCCGGGAGTTACAGGAGAACAAGTATTCGGTCAATATCCCCATGCGCTACTATTACCGGGGGAAGTTCCGCAAAGGTTGGGTGAACATCAGCAATCCGTTCCGAGGCACATGGGTGGTCGGCACACCGGGTTCCGGCAAGACTTTTTCCATTATCGAACCATTTATCCGGCAACACTCTGCAAAAGGCTTTGCTTTAGTAGTCTACGATTACAAATTTCCGACTTTGGCGACCAAATTATACTATCATTATAAGAAAAACCAGAAGCTCGGGAAACTGCCCAAGGGGTGCAAGTTCAACATCATCAATTTCGTTGATGTGGAATACAGCCGCAGGGTAAATCCTATCCAATTGAAATACATCAACAATCTTGCTGCCGCATCTGAAACCGCAGAAACCTTACTTGAATCCTTACAAAAAGGCAAGAAAGAAGGAGGCGGTGGCAGTGACCAGTTCTTTCAGACATCCGCTGTCAACTTCCTGGCAGCCTGCATCTATTTCTTCTGCAACTTGGGCAAAGAGCCATACGACAAGGACGGCAATATGCTCACGGCAGAGAAGGTACAGGACAAACAGACCAAGCGGATGATACCCACCGGACGTGTGTTCAATTCCGCAGGTGAGGAAGTGGAACCGGCTTATTGGCTCGGAAAGTATTCCGATATGCCACATATCCTGTCATTCCTCAATGAGAGTTACCAGACCATTTTCGAGGTATTGGAGACCGACAACGAGGTGGCACCGTTGCTCGGTCCGTTCCAGACCGCTCTGAAGAACAAGGCAATGGAGCAGTTGGAAGGTATGATCGGTACGCTGCGTGTCTATACCTCGCGCCTTGCCACCAAGGAAAGTTACTGGATATTCCACAAGGACGGTGACGACTTCGACTTGAAAGTATCTGACCCCAAAAGCCCTTCTTATCTCTTGATAGCCAATGACCCGGAAATGGAAAGCATTATCGGGGCACTCAACGCCCTTATCCTCAATCGTCTGGTCACACGAGTGAACACGGGACAGGGCAAGAATATCCCGGTAAGCATCATCGTGGATGAGTTGCCTACCCTGTATTTCCATAAGATAGACCGCCTTATTGGTACGGCTCGAAGCAACAAGGTATCGGTAGCGTTGGGGTTTCAGGAATTGCCGCAGCTTGAAGCGGATTATGGCAAGGTGGGTATGCAGAAGATTATCACTACTGTCGGTAATGTGGTCAGCGGTTCTGCCCGTTCCAAAGAGACCTTGGAATGGCTGTCTTCCGACATCTTCGGCAAGGTGGTACAGCTCAAAAAAGGTGTTACCATTGACCGGGACAAAACCTCCATTAACCTGAATGAGAACATGGACAGTCTCGTTCCTGCATCCAAAATCTCCGATATGCCGACCGGATGGATATGCGGCCAGACAGCCCGTGACTTTGTGCAGACAAAAACAGGAAGCGGTGGAAGCATGAACATTCAGGAAAGCGAGGAGTTCAAGACCTCCAAGTTCTACTGCAAGACGGATTTCGACATGAAGGAGATAAAAAAGGAGGAAGCCGGCTATGTACCGCTTCCCAAGTTTTACACCTTCAAATCAAGGGATGAACGGGAGCGCATCCTTTACAAGAACTTCGTGCAGGTTGGAGAGGATGTAAAGGAAATGATACAAGAGATTCAGAAATATAAAGTCAAATAAATATGTAATCACATGGCATCAATAAAATTAAAGTTTAGAGTGTCCTCTCTCCCAGAGAAAGAGGGCACTTTGTATTTTCAAGTTATCCACGAAAGAGTGGTAAAACAAATAGGAACATCTTACAGGATATATGAATCCGAGTGGGATGAACATCGTAGTGATATTGTCATGCAATCGCTTATTTCTCCAAACCGATTGAAAACCATCAAATCTGTTCGAGAGAAAATTGCATGGGAGAAAAACAGATTGAATAAAATCATTGAGCAATTTAAGAATAAAGGAAGATGTTTTTCGGTAGATGAAATCATACGAGAATATAATGCCCAATCTTCTAATAAAACGACAGTTTTTGAATATATCAAAATTCAAATAGAGAAATTAAAAAGTACAGGAAAAGAACGGACAAGTGAGACATACAAGCAGATGCTTCTTAGCTTTATGAAGTTTAGGAATGGAGAAGATTTGTTTTTTGACATAATTGACGAGGCATTGATTTGTCAATATGAAAGTCATCTGCGCATATTCGGTTTATGCCGAAATACGACCTTTCTGTTTTCTTTCTATATGCGCGGAATGTCATTTATTGATATTGCATATCTAAAAAGGAAGAACCTTTCAAATGGATTTGTCGTGTATAATCGTCGAAAAACAGGGCAACAGTTAGTTGTAAAATGGGAAAAACAAATGGAAGCGATAGCCAATAAGCATCTTAATTCAAATAATCCTTTTCTTTTCCCTATTATCACAAAAGAAGATGGAACTGAACGTAAGCAGTATTTGAATAAAATGATGCTAATCAACAGGTATTTGAAGAAGATTGCAGAACTTGCGAAAATTCCTATTCCACTAACCATGTACGTGGCGCGCCATTCTTGGGCAAGTATAGCCCAATCGAAAAATGTGCCTATGCAGGCCATCAGTCTTGGTATGGGACATGACAATGAAGAAACCACACGAATTTATCTTGCATCTATTCAGACTAATGTCATTGATAATGCTAATAATAAGATTTTGAATCTTTTGGAGAGAAACAAGTAATATAACAATTTAGTTACAGTAGATTTCAACTGCATTCAATATGGAAAATGTTGAATGCTAAATACTTGTACCGTAATATTTCGTGGTAAAATGTGGTTGTTTGATAAAAGTTCTCACTCTTACATAGAGTACATAAACTGCTCGCAAAGTTACAAATTTATTTGCAGATAGTATGCTTTTCTTTTCAAAAGTTTCATCGCAAAGAGTAAATGTTTGACGTAATGCTTCAAACATATTATTTAAATGTCGCAAATTCAGTGATATGAGAATGTGTACTAACTCTATGTAAGAGTTAATATAAGATTGGCAATATGGCATATTCTTTAATCGCAAATTCGGGTATTCATATTACAACTTTTCCTTTGGAAATCAAAACAAAGGAAAAGTTCAGTTTATGGTTTCATGAGTGGTATGACACCACAAATGGTGAATGGATTCTTGATTTAGCCCATGAAGTTACAACAGATACCAATAGGTACTTTTTTAAGAAAAAAAAGCTTTCTGAATATGGATTCTTATCAGAGGCTACAGGTAGTGGAGATATTGATGTTAGTTCATTAGCGGACGAGGGAATTATACCTTTGATGATTGATGAAGACATGCAATGTGCAGGTGAAATTTACAAAATGAGCTTTTCTGATAAAGGCAATACTTTAACTTTTTTTGAAAACAAGTGGTTGCCACTGCCATACTTCTTCAAACGTAGTGAAACCAAATTTAAATTTGGTCCATTAAATTGGAGTCGATTTATGCTTATACCTATTGATTCTACAGAACAATATAGACGCTATAATGTGGTTTTAGCATTTGACACACGTACTGTAGAACAGAGTAGTAAATATGAAGAATGTCCTATCTTCCCAGATCAGTTTATGACTGAAATGAAATTTGAGGTGTGCAAACAAGAGTTTTATCTCATGGATTTTTGTTCACCCAAGCAAGAGTGGGAATATATAAATGACTACTTATTTTCTTTGGTTCACCCTAATATAAGCAGTGTTGGTAAGATAAAGACAGGCAAAAGGCTCAGTTATATCGCATCTTATTATTTATTAATTGATTATATCGCTCAAAATGAGTTGTTCCCTAAAGTGTCTTTGTTTAAAGATAAAGATACGTTAGTGAAAGATGTCGATATGGTTATTGACATAGGCAACTCACGAACAACAGCACTTCTTGTTGAAGATAATTCTAATTTCAATCAAGTTAATCTGCTGGAGTTAATAGACTATACAAATTTATTAAAATCCGATTCCAACGGCACCAGAATAAATTCATATAAAGAACCTTTTGATATGCGATTAGCATTTAGAAAAGTGGACTTTGGAGACTTTGGAATACAAGGTAGTAAGCAATTTGTATATCCTAGTTTTGTAAGGCTTGGAAAGGAGGCGAATCATTTAATCCACCGTGCAACAGAATCTGTTTCAAACAAAGAAAGTCTTTCTACTATGTCAAGCCCCAAAAGATACCTGTGGGATGGACATAAAAGTAAAGATGAATGGAACTTTATGGTGCTTGATGGTGAAAAAGATAATCACATATTAAACATTCCTGGTATATCAGAACACTTACAAAGTAATGGACAGTTAGCAACCAATGGAACAGGGGGACAGTCTTATCACTATTCAAGACGGTCTCTTATGACCTTTGCTTTTCTTGAAATGCTTGTTCAAGCACAGGTACAAATCAATAACAACCAATATCGAATAGATCGTGGTGATATGACATTACCACGTCGCATACGACGTATGGTTGTTACCTGCCCTACTGCTATGTCAAAACTTGAAAGAGAAGCCCTCGTAAAGTGTGCTAATGATGCAGTAAAGTTACTTAACCTTTTTAAGAATGAAGATTACCGAGTTGATATTGCACCAGCTATTACAACATTTAAGGATGCCGAAAGCAAATGGTATTACGATGAGGCAACTTGCTCGCAACTAGTGTATATATACGGTGAAATTGGCTGGAAATATAAAGGGGCTTGTCAAGAGTTCTTTAATTTATACGGAAAAAAAGCTCAAAACAGTATTCAACCAGAACTAACAATCGGTTCTCTAGATATTGGGGCAGGAACTTCGGATTTAATGATTAGCCGTTATTCCTATACAAAAGGAGACGTAACAACCATTACTCCCGAGCCTCTTTTTTACGATAGTTTTTATTATGCCGGTGACGAAATGCTCAATGAACTTATAAGAAAAATAATGTTCTTCTCATCAAATAGTGCTTTTAGAAAGAAAATGAAAGGTATTTCTGAAATGGATTATCGTCAGCGTATGCGTAATTTTTTCGGACCAGATTATACAGGGCAGACTATTGCAGATAGAAAATTGCGTAGAGATTTTAATATACAATACTCTATCCCCCTTATGCATTATTTCCTTGATATGTTAGCCAATGACATTAAGGATTGTACAGTACGTTATTCAGATGTATTCGAAGATTGTCCACCCAATGAACGAATAAAAACAGGATTTAAGAAATACTTCTCTTTTGACTTGGAAGACCTTGAATGGGAGTTTAACAAATTTGTAGTTTCTGATGTTATATCAAGAGCATTCGAACCTTTATTGAAAAAAATAGCAACTATAATGTATGCTTATAATTGCGACATTGTATTGCTGTCTGGACGACCATCTTCATTGTCTCCAATTCGCAATATTTTCCTGAAATATTATTCAGTATCTCCAAATCGTTTAATATTATTGAACGATTATTTTGTAGGACATTGGTATCCTAATAAGAATAACACTGGAAAAGCGACTGCAAAAACCATTGTTGCAATGGGAGCATTAGTCGGTTATTATGCAACATCTCTTGGTAATCTTGATAAATTCTTAATTGACAAATCCCAGTTAGATAAGAAACTAAAATCTGTAATAAATTACATAGAATCTTCAAGGGAAGGACAGCCGATAGAATACTTTATCACTCCTGATAAAAATATGGGTGAATTGATGGTTAGTTCTTTACCAACGACATTAAATGTTAGGCAAATTGGATTAGATTCCTATCCGTCAAGAAAATTATATGTCATTGATTTTAATCAGCATAAGATGCTTGAACGCATAAGGAGTAAGGCTATTCAAGACGGTACTTCTATAAATGAGACACAAACTCTCGCTAAAGTTAAAGAAATAATTGATGACTTGCGTTTGCGAATGCCCTTTCAACTATCTATTGAAAGAGACGAAGATGATAAAGAAAAGTTAATAATCACAGCTATTGTTGACAAAAAAGGTAACGAATTAGCTGATAGTAACATTGAAATAAACATTCAAAGTTTAGGAGCGGACGAGCGTTATTGGCTTGATACCGGAGCCTTTGATATTCAATAATGCAAATATATTATGATACAGAATATAAATTCACAAATAGCAGAAATTGAACGTTCAATTGCATGGGCTAAAAAATTTGATAAAAGCACTTTTCCTGTTGAGGAACTAAAAGAATATCGTAGAAGACTAAAAAAAATAGCTAATGCATTATCTGAAAATTGTTCCGCTGCGGCATATGGTGAAAGTCAGGTCGGAAAGTCATATCTAATGAGTAGTCTGTTGTCAACAGCAGAGTCTCCTTTTGTCATTGTCAATAATGGCAAAGAATATAGTTTTATTGACGATTTAAACCCTAGTGGGGGCAATACTTCTAAAACAGAATCTACAGGTGTAATAACAAGATTTACTATCAATAATAACAACGAAACGATGAAAGATTTTATAAAAATCAAAAATCTTTCCATCGCAGATTTGTTAATGCTTTTAATTGACTCATACTATAACGACCTTAAAATAGATAACAATAAGATTCTTTTGCATGATGCGATCAATACTGAGTTATTAAATATTCAATATCTGTGGACAAATAAAACAACCCCTATTCAAACTGTTCTTACAGAAGATGATGTAAAAGATATTTGCGACTACATTGCAGAAGTTTTGGGAGCAAATGCGGTAAACATTACTCACTCAAACTTCCGTAAGATAGTCGCTCCAAAAATTCAGTATGTATCAAGCGAACATTGGGTTAAGATATTTAGTATTTTATGGAATAAGAATGAAGAATTAAGCCACCTGTTCAGTTTATTGGTAAATGAATATAAGAAAATACAGTTTGAGACTGAAATTTATGTTCCATTTGATGCGGTACTCAGAGATAAAGGTACATTACTAAAAATAGAATGGTTGGATTCCGTTTGTGGATTAAAACATGAAACAGAAACCGATGTATTGGTTACAGATGTATATAATGCAAAAGGGCAACTATTGAGCAGCAATTTTAACAAATCAACCCTGTCAGCACTCATTGCAGAGTTAACATTTGTTTTACCTAAACAGATTGCAGAGAATAGACAATTTTTAAATAAAATTGATTTGTTGGATTTCCCAGGGGCACGTTCTCGTGAAAAATTCAAAGAACAGGAAATCGGAACAGTCTTACCGACTATACTACGCCGTGGTAAAGTAGCTTATCTCTTTAATAAATACTCTCGATCATTAAGAATAAGTTCAGTTTTATTCTGCCATCACAATGACCAAAAAAATGAGCCGACATTAGGTGAGACTATTAATGATTGGATAGAAACCAATATAGGCAAGACTCCAGAAGAACGCACTGAGGATTTAACACGAACAAATGGAATTTCTCCGTTATTTTTGATCGCAACTAAATTCAATATTGAATTAGAAAGGACCAAAAACGATGCATCTTCTAATGTAGAATTACTATCTGAACACTGGAAGCGTTTCAAAACCGTTTTACCTGAAATTATCAAGCCTGCTACTTGGTTTGATAATTGGGTAACTCGTGGTGGCTTGTTCCGATCTGAGGTTTTTCAAAGTATTTATTTACTTCGTGACTATTATTGGTCAATGAAGAATCAAATATTCGATGGCTATAATGACAAAACCAAATCACCAGAAGTAGCACGGCATATATACAATGATTATCCCGAGTATTTTGATAATCTAGAACGGAGCTTTCTTAACAATGAATTTGTTAAGAAACATTTTGCCAATCCAAAGGAATCTTGGGACGAGGTCTCTTCTTTAAATTGTGATGGTTCAAAAGCAATTATTCGTGATTTAGATGCCATCTCCAGCGTATTAGAAGCAGCTAGAAGAGAAAAGTATCTAAACGAACTAAAGGCGATGAGAGACGAAATGCTGGCCAAACTAAACACATATTATGAACCCGAGAACAAAGAAGAGAATAATGCAAGGACACGGGCTATAGCTGGAGAAATTCGCAGACGTCTGGACTCTCAAATAGGCAAAAAACCAGAAATCTTTGGTTATATTATAGACCAACTGATGACACCTGTTGGAGATTTACGTCAAATTGCATACGACATCGTTATCCTGAAGACAGAAACGCCTAAAGACTTTAATGAAGTTATTTTGATTAGGACACAAGCAGGGGTCAATCCAAATGAAGATAAACAACTTAATATCAAAAGATTATGTGACTATTATGCTTGCGATATAACAACCTTAGAAAAAGAGTTTGCTGAAAATGGATTCACTGTTGATGATGTGATTTCAAATGAATGCAATATTGCTGCAACAGTTGCGGATGTGGTATCTAATAATATCTTAGACTATTGGGCAGTATTTATCAATAAACAGGTTAAAGGACTTGAAAAATATCTTCCTCATTCTGACGAAGTTGCTTTTATGCTTCAAAGTCTGTGTAAAAAATTAGGTGTTCAGAAAACAATATCTACCAAGATAGACCAGTATTCAAGAGTATTTCCTGACAATGATTTGCCAAATGCAATAGCTGATTTTGCATCACTAACATTGAATAATTTTGTTAGTTCTGTAGGCCGAGCATATATGACTAATGAAGATATTGAAAATATACGCTCTAAGGCACAGTCATGCAATCTATCTATTGATTTATCGCCTGAAGCTAGTGATATCAAACACACACAAATTAGCGTGTATGATGCATTACAAGCATTTGATGATGCATCCGACCCGACTTCTGTCTCAATCCGAACATTGATGAAGTTACCTTTTTGGGATAATTTTCAAAGATGGAAGAATCTTTTAATTATCGGACTTTTGTATTCTGCGGATATTTCACATAGTGATCCAATTGCAAATGCTGATATAAAAGACATTATAGATAAATGTAAAGCACTATATACTAACATATAAAAATTATGGCAAGAGCTACATTTTATAATAAAAGATTACTTGGACATATTGACGATATAGATTTTACCGATTATCAAGGTATTGGTTCTGATCCTCTTTATAAACGCTATAAGAGTGTAGAAAGTGTTGTAAAGAGTCGTATATTACCTCAATACCAATCTTTCCTTTCTTGCCCTTTTTATGAAGATGGCAGTATCTTTTGGTATGTAGATGAATGGAATGATGCACCACAAAAGTTTACTGAACTTTCTGGTTTAGAGAAAGATCGTTATACCTCCATAAAGGCTGAAACTATAAAACATTATCAGGAAACATTGAAAAAGTTAAATCCTGAGGAATTTTCGATTCTCAATGGGGCTCTAAAGTACATCAATGATGAATTTATATATTGTTATGATGGAAAAGTTGTGCTCATTGCTTGGGGTATGCGTCTTGATGATAGTAAACATACAAGTGAGGGCAAGTGGTTCAAAACCGCTGTCAGGTATGATAAAAAGAAAATATCTTTTGATTTAGCAGGTCATGGAAAACTGTCAATGTCAAAAGCAGGAATCCCATATCTTACAGTAATTAATCGCGACAAAGGACATGTTATCACAACAAGAGATATACCTTCTATTATTGCAGATGAAGGGTTTAGTTTTGTTGGTTGGATTCCTAATCCGATTGGGCATGAAGTACTCGATGATATTATATTCACAGCTCAATACTCTACGTTAAAAGCTGTGACTCCAACGAAAGAAGAAAAGGAGGAATTGGTAAAAATTATCTTTGATGCTGGCAAAAACGGCATTTTGAAGGGAGAATCATCTATTGAAGTCCCCCAAGGACATATTTTAAGTATAGAAGAAACTCCCAGTATTGTTGTAAATAAAGGATTTAAATTTACTCAATGGTCACCTAGTATTAACGAACCTATAAATAAAGACACTCTATTCACCGCTGAATACAAGCAGGAATCTATTCAGTGTAACTTTTCAGCAGGCGAACATGGAACATTGCAAGGTAATAAGGTAATCAGAAAGCCATTTGGAGCAGCCCCTTTAGTATCTGAAATCCCAATAGTAAAACCCAATAAAGGGTATCGTTTTACAGGTTGGGATGTTGATCCTTTTGCTGCTCTGACCAATAATAAGGTTTGCGTTGCACAATATGAGAAAATACTACCTTGGTACAAAAGATGGCGGCTTTGGACTACTGTTTTTTTTTCAGGTAAAGGTTGTCTAAAATGGTTGTTATGGCTGCTATTAATTATTCTTTTAATTTGGTTGTTATCATGGTTATTACGAGGCTGTGATGGTGATGTTTTGGTCGATCGTAATGGAAATGCCGTCTTGCCAAATGATAAAGCAGATAAGATAGAACAGGTAGCTAAACCTGACGGAACAATTCATGACAACAATGGAAGTATAAACAATATTGTTGGTAGTGATGGACGTTTACCTGAAAATGGCGTAGTTTCACCCATAATTGGCAATGATGGTATTATGCCACCAATTGTGTCTAATCCAGGCACTCCAGACATAATAGAAAATCGATTAAACATCTACTTTGAAGATAAAAATGCAGACTTAAACAAATGGGTACAAGATTTCAAACAAATATATCCGTCAGACAGCTATCAAGTTATTGGATATGACCCCAATGTTAGGATGATTCAAATCCAAATACCCGAAGGACAACGCGATAATATCCGTGAGGAATTACCTTTAAAAATTTCCGATCAAAAATTTTTCATTGTAGATGAATCTATAATGGTTTTACATGGCAATAAAAGTCAATCAACCGGAAATAAAGGGTGGCATTTAAAGGCAACACATGTAAAAGAGGGCTGGGATATAACAAAGGGAGATCCCAATCTTGTTGTTGCAATAATTGATGATGGAATTGATGTAAATCATAGTATGTTTAAGGACAGATTTTTTAAAGCATATAATGTTTTTACTCAAAATAGAGCATTGAGTCCTGGACAAGGCCACGGAACTCATGTTGCCGGTTTAGCAGTAGGTTCTACTGAGTTTTATTCTGAAGGAGCTGCTGGAGTCGCCCCAAATTGTAAGATTATGCCAGTCCAAGTGTTTGACAATGGAATGTGTACATTCTCTTCTCTTGCGAGTGGTATTATGTATGCAATTCATAATGGAGCAAATATTGTCAATATTTCAATTGGACCTAGCTTCCAAGGGTTAAGTCAATTACCCATTGAAGAGCAGATTAAAGTTGCTCAACAGTATTTTAAGAATGAAGAAAAAGTGTATAAGCACATTATTAATACTGCAAATGAAAAGAATGTTATTCTAGTTTTTGCAGCAGGAAATGATAATATCGTGACAGCAATTCTACCAGAATGCCGTCTGACAAATAATACAATAAATGTAGCAGCATGTACACATGAATATAAATCATCTGTTTTTACAAATTATTCACTGGGTACAAACGTGTCAGCGCCAGGAGAAGGAATATATAGTGCTTACCCGACTAACTCCTTCAAAATGTTTGACGGAACAAGTATGGCCGCCCCAATTATAAGTGGAACTATCGCTTTAATGAAAACGATCAAGCCGGACATAAATGTAAAACAATGTATTGCTGTTATCCAAAAAACGGGAAAAGACTTGGATAAGTTTATCCCACCAATGATACTTATAGATAAAGTTCTCACTGCGGTTAAGAATGGTGATATACCAGAAGAACCAATATGGACGCAAATACTGGATACAGGATCTATAGAACACAATGATGAAATTGCTCCAACAGATCAGTCACCAAATAAGGAACAAAATTCTACCGTAATCAAGAATCCAACAGATGACTATAGTGCATTGAAAGATTTGCTTAAACAATTAAAAGAGCAGCGTGACGCATTGAATAAAAAAATAAATGACTTAGAAAAGAAAATTCAATAATATGAGTACAAATAATTATTCGTGGAACGAAACTTTAAAATTTTCGTGGGGACATATCATAGCCTTTGTTGCTTTGATTTTCATCAGTTATGTTACTTACATGGGTGACTTTTATTCTAATGGTGGTGACTTCTCAGCTGCTGCAATAAAAGTATTCATTATAGATACAATCTTATTAATAACTTTTATTGGAGCACAAATTTTAAAAGGAACAGATGGTAAATTTAATCGTTCAATAATTATCGAGAGGATATTGATTGGTTTATGTCCCATTGCCTTTATGTGGAGTATGATTCCATACAACCATTATTGGAATGTGTATTCAGAACGAACACATATAGAAGAAATGTTTAGTACCTCTATAGAAAAATCAAAAACGATGTTTACTGATTATAATTCGTATGCTAATAATCGTATCAACAATTATAGTCAGCATTTAACGACTATTATCAATAATAGAAATACAAATCCCTTACAATACAAGAATGCTGGGTTCTCTAGCAACAACGATGCACTTCAAAAGGAGAACTATATTCATACTCTTCAACTTCAATTATTATCTCAAAACACGGATAGTTTGCAGACTCTTGCGCTAAAATGGATTGAAAGTGCCAATCAAGGAGCAAGTGTTTGGAATGCTTTCCTTATAGGAAATATTGATAAGATTTCAGATGCAATCAAATCATGGAATAACACACTAATTCATGTATCTGAATTTAAAATGAGCAATGAGCCTGACAATATTCAACTATTCAACAGTGAGCAAAATTCCTACGACCAAGCCCTTGAAGGTTTGCAAGGTTTAAAAGACACTTATAGGAATACCCAAGGGATTTCGCTTAATACTATCTGGTCTGGCATTTTATTATTTCTGATGCTTTTGTTCCCATATTTCTTGCAGAAGAGAAATACACGGGCAATTGGTCTATACTACTTGATACCTCTCAAATCAAAAAGCTCTACAGTTAAGATTGAGAAGCAGCGAAAAAACACAAAACAAGAAATATCTACTGACTCTAAAGAGCGAACAGACGATATAGATAGTAATGACATTTATGGTGGAACTTTTTAATTCGTAAAAATATAAGTATAAATATGGTAAGCAAAAAAGAGATACTTAAAAACATTACAAATTACTCACCAGAAGAAATTGCTGATGCGGTAAGAGCTGGAGTTGTTTCCATGTATGAATTAGGCAAAGATACAGAAGGTGCCTTTACTCCCTTACTTAAAAAGAGAGTAAAAGAACTTCTGGAACAAGCCCCCATGCCTATTGTAAAAAACGATAAGGAAGATGTAACAAAAATAGAAGAATCTGTAATATCGGATTCCTCTGAAACAGAAGATATGTCTATTCCTGATGAGCTTGAAATTTCACCCATTGCAGAAGAAATGGCGTCACAAATAAAAGAAGAGCCACAAGCAACTCAAACCAACATTGAGGTAAAACCGGGCATGTTCCGAAATCCGTTTTCATTTTCCGGACGAATACGTCGAACTGAATACGGTCTCTCTATGATTATTTGCTTTGTCATAAATTTATTTATGCAAGGTATTGTTGGGGTTGCTGCAGAATCAGACGCAGCATCGGCATTGCTAATATTATATCTAATAATGCTCGTACCCTATTGTTGGTTTATTTGGGCACAGGGAGCAAAACGTTGCCACGATAGAGGTAATTCTGGTTGGTATCAGATTATTCCATTTTACGGTTTTTGGATGTTGTTTGCTGAAGGGGAAACAACTGCTAACGAGTATGGAAATAGTCCGAAATAATCATTCTTGAATATGAAACAAAAGATTTTAGATAATGTAACAGAGTATTCTGCAAATCAGCTTGTAGAGTACATACGGACAGGTGTCGTTACTTTTGATGAATTAATCCAAGACACCGATGGTGAATTTTCAGTAGAAAAGAGAAGAGAAGTAAAACAATTGTTAGAGAGTGGCGATGTTGACGAATGGAATAAAGTGAAAACGTTGCATTCAATAGAAGCTGTTCAGCACTATCTCGACACTTTTCCTAATGGTCAATTTCGTGCAGAAGCTCGATCTTTGATGAATAAGCTTGAAAACGAACTTCAAGAAAGTTATCTACAAGCAACTACAGACGATGCTTGGACGTTAGTTGACAAATCCAACAAAAATGAATTACGAGAATTTATAAAAAGATTCCCTAATAGTACGCATGTCAATGAAGCACAAAAAATTATTGACTCTTTGCTGTTGGATGAAATAATGGGTGTTGATATAGAAACTTTGGTTACTCAAATCAATCAAGTTCCTACAGATAAAACAGCAGTAACACAAGAGCAACGTGACAACAAAACGATTGCAATAATTGAAAAATTCCTCAGCGAGAAGAAAATTAGAAAATCTGATTTTTTGAATAAAATTAAAGAAGACCATAATCTTGTTAGTTCAGGTGTGGTTAAACGTCTTATAACTTCAGGAACATTGTCAGTGGAAGATTTGATGAGCATTGATATTGACCGTCGTTTTATTCAAAAGATGTTCAATGGGGAAAGTGCGCAGAGTTTTTCAACTCCAGAAAAATTAGATAAAATCCATAAACAATCAACAGAAATCTATTTTTGGGGAATTCCCTCATCAGGAAAGAGTTGTGCTCTTGGCGCAATTTTAAGTGTCGCAGCAAGTGGCAAGGTTGCACATTCGATGGATGCTGATACGGAGTCACAAGGATATGGATATATGACCAAACTTATCAACTTGTTCCAGAATGGTGAAATTGGAACATTAATGGAAGGAACTTCTGTTGACTCATTCTATGAAATGGGATTTGACTTAGTTGACAAAGAAGGTAAGATTCACCCCATTACCTGTATTGATATGGCAGGAGAACTGATGCGATGTATGTATAAGGCCAATGCAGGAGACAGTATGTCTGAAACAGATGAGGTTATGTTAGACACACTAACAAAAGTCCTCATTGATAATCGATCTACAAGTAGAAAGATGCACATTTTTGTCATTGAATATGGTGCAGAAGACAGACTTTATGAAGGCCTTCCACAGCGTGTCTACTTAGAAGGTGCTGTATCATATATAAAAAATACCGGTATTTTCAAAAAGGATACAGATGCCATCTACATAATGATATCCAAAGCAGATAAGGTCAAAAATGCGACAAAAGACACTTTCACAAACTACATCAATGATAAATATCTTGGATTTTATAATGGACTAGAACAAATATGTAAAGACAACGAAATCAATAAGGGAAAAGTTGAAAAAATAGCTTTCTCGCTTGGAGAAGTATGCTTCCAAAATTATTGTAGATTCAATTCTCGCCCTGCTGAAAATGTAGTAAGTTTACTTCTACAGCGTTCTGCAAGTTTCAGAGGTGGGAAAAGAGGTATGTTTGAGAAAATATTTAGAGGTTAAGTCATGAAATTAGGATTAATTATAAAGTCAACAAGTGCTGGTGAACAAGAGGTTTTCAGCATTAACAAAGGAGAAGAATGGGCAAAATTTGCAGCTGATTCCCGTTCAATCATAAAAGATTTAGAGGGGTTTGATGGTTCCGGTAAATCAGTAATTGTGGCAAAGATACTTGGCAGTCTTGGCTATTTGATAGGTGTTGTTAAAGCTCGTCCAGAAGGGAGCGGTCGTCCAAATGACAACACGACAGCCTGGATTCATGTTCCTGCCAAAATGAATATAACAGGAAACGAACTGACTTCTGTAATAATGTACGTAGGAGAACAATTAGCAGCTCCTATGGGCATCAATCCAGCTATATTAAATGAACTGTTTACAAAGGAGTATGCCAACAAGGATGTAAAGTATCCAGCTTTAGCATTCATCGGAGGGTACAATCCTGAAGGAAGTATAGGTTGGCGATATTATGGAATTGGTACAGGCTATGCTTTGCATGAATTGCTTGGGAATTCATTAGTACAGACCTCCTACAAAAAGTATAAATGTATATGCTTTGTGGATAAGTCATTGAATTTGTCTACTATTGGTGGTGAAATAATTAAGTCAGATCCGAAAGAACCAATAAAGGTAGAAGCACCTGTTGACAATAATGGGTTCACTGCATTTATCAAGACAAAGAATCAAGAAATCCCGTTCACTGATGCAATAGAAATTCCCACAAATACTCCGTTGATGGTAATTTGGAAGAAAGAAGGATATTTTGACATTGAAAAGGAGCTAAAAGGCGGCAATTCCTCAAGTCTTACTATTCAAGAGAATGAACGTAAACTTATATTCAAACGTTCATGGATTAAAATTACAAATCAAAGGTTCAATCATTTAAGTGATGCCGAAATCTCTGTTAATGGGAAGGCTTTCTCGTCTGACATAACAGAAATTACCGAAGCTGCATTGCGCGATGGAGTAAAGATTCATGTAAGTCATCAAGGTTATGAACCAAAAGAAAAAGTTATTAATCAAATTTCATCTAACATCGAAATCAGACTTGATGACAAGCAATACAGTAAAGAATATACGTTACGCATTGAAGATGGAAAGGATTTAGAATCCGATGCTATCATCACAGTCAAAATGAGTAATCATTATACAGGTATGCCATTAAAAGGTTATCGTTCAGATCATGATGGTTATATTGTGTATGAGAATAATTTAATGACTAAAATTAAATGGTTTGCAATTGGTGTTGCTAGTGTCTTCGTCTTTGGTCTATTGTGGGCAGGTTACGAAGCCTTAGATAGTTGGGTAGATAATCATGAGTTTCAACTTGACTGGCCACCAATCACAGAAGTAAAGAAACAAATCACTTATTCTACAACAAGTAAGGATGCTGAGCTAGAATCAGAAAAAGCCATTGCAGCCAAAGACTCACTAAAAGAGAAGGTATGTACCTATCTGTGCTCTAGAGAAATTTGGCATAAAGATTCTCTGGCTATGTACGATTTGACAAAAGATCTGTTTGATAATATGAACTCATTCAAGATTGAAGACCTAATTAAGTTGGAGTCTTCGGAGTTAAAAGAAGTAGAACAGATACAGAAACTAATTAGTGCCGCAAAACAATCCAAAAAACATAATATAAAGCCAAACATCGGAAAAGAAGTTAATGATGGTAAGTACAATTCCGCAACAGATTTGGAGATAAACATCAATAATTACATTTCTTGGATTACAGAAACGCGTTCGGCTGTACAAAAGAAAGCAAAGGGCGATACATCAAAACAATCTAAGAAAAAAGAAAATACTAAATCAGATTCGGGGAAAAAAGAGCAATCTGCATCTGATGGTAAGAAAAAAGATAATATACGTGGTGGTATATAAAAAGTTACGGTTATGAAAGTTACAGCAAAAATATTCATCTTAGTGTTGTCAATAGCACTTGCCATTGGCGGAGTTATGGTGTATGCAAAAACGCGCGTTGAGCCTCCTGTTGCATTTCAACCAATAAATCAGTTTGAAAAAGACTTAAATCATCTCTATTCTGACTTAAAGAAAGCTGGTGCTGCTCGTGAGGAAGATATGATTTATCTCAAAGCTATTGATCGAATTTCCGTATTTGAAAAAGAAAACAGACTTACACAAGCAGAATCCGATAAACATAGAGACAAGTTAATTGATGGCTATTCACCTATCTTCCTCAAAAGATGCTTCTCTGCATTTGACAAATCTGTTTGGAAAGACTTAGACCATGATTATATGTTAATTGTTTCCAAGCGATTACATTCCGTGAAACACTCGAACGGAAGTAAGGTTTTAAACAAGACAACTATTGATTCCTTAGCTTTAGTCGAAAATATTATTTCTAATTATCGTCAAGCCAAGAATATTTGTCGTAGTACTACATATCGGAGTGTATCCAGTGCTCAAAACACGATTAATCAAGCCAAAAAGTATGCAAATGATACATATATATCCAAATGCACAGATTTAAGAAATGCGCTGAACAATGTAAAAACTAGCATTGCACAATCCCACTATGCTTATATATCTGCACAGGTAGAAAAATTATCTGAGTACAGATTTTATGGTCAACAATATTACGAAAACACCCTTGTTCCACAAGTGGATGCTGCTGTAACTGAATATGACAATAAGGCTAATACTTTATATGGTTCTAAAAAAGACGTAAACGTACTATGGAATAGAGCTAGGGGATATTACAATGAAGCATCTAATTACTATAACAACAATAATTTTTGATATAGCCGTTATGAAGTATTGTATAGTATTACTATTGACAATTATATCATTACCTGTTTTTTCACAAACGAGCAATGATACTATTCCACTTGCTTCTAAAACAGATCCGATACAAGTTTCAATAAGTATCGATGATTTAAATACTCTAAAATCAGAGAATGACTCTCTGAAATTACAACTTTCAGCAATAACTGAAAAATATCAAAAACTCCAAGTGGAAAGTGAGAAAGATAAGAGTAGATTATCTCAATTGGAGATTGATGTAAATAATCTTAAAAGAGACACCACGAGATTATATATAGCACAAAGAGAAGCAGATAAAAGACTCGTTAATATTGCGTCTAATTTTCTGTATATTCCATATGAAGCTTTTAGTATTGAAAAAATTGCTATTCCTGCATTTAAAGCTATTTCAAGCAAAGAATTAAGGCGCGATCATCAAATAAAATACGAATTGCTTTATAATTACAGAAAGGACATCACAGATCTGTTGGCCTTTATTAAATATGCTTGTACTGAACTCCAAAAACCTTTTGTCAAGGATGCAAATGAAGTTCTTGTACAATTCCGTGACAGATCATTTTATCTATCCTATCATAAATACCCAGAATGGACTGATACATATTTAGGGAGCAAATTATCTCTCATAGAAAAGCAGTTAAATGATTTTGATGGTAATCAGCATAAGGTTGATTTTACTGAATTAGAGAAAGAATTAAATAAATGTTTGAAAACAATTGAAACATTATGAGAAGAGTATATAGTTGGATAGTTTGCTTGGTAATTTGCATTGGTTCAAATGTTTCTATGGAGGCACAGACCCTTATTAATTACCAACAACAAAAACAAAAAGAGATAGCAGAAAGACAACGTGTTGAAAAACAAAAATACGAATCTGCATGCAAAAAAGGGACGCTCGAAGCATTCCAAGAGTACATAAAATTGTATCCGAAAGGTAAATATGCAACTGATGTAAAAAATAGAATAGAAGACTATAATCAATGGTCAGAAGCAGTAAAAACAAATACAATTGAGGCATACAATAACTATATTGACTCCTCAAAATTCAAAAGTTTTAAGGAAAATGCTATTGAAGCAATAACAGAACTTCAATCTGTTGATAAATGGAAGTCTATTCAGTCTTCAAAAAACATAGCAGAAATAGAAATGTTTATGAAGACTTATCCCAAATCATCGTGCATAGATAGTGCCCAAAAAAGGATTCACGAATTAAATGGCGTAGATTTTTATTTAGCCAATGATTTGATTAACGCCTATCAAGAATTTAATAAAGCAGGCGGTAAGTATGCCTTGGAACAAGTAAATCAATCTAAATTTGATGAATGTCAAGAATATTGGGATTATAACAACCTAACATCTTATTCTACAGAGGAAAAGCTGCTTTCTTTTCTTAGGAAATACCCTTCTGGAAAATATTCTAATGAGATATCAAACAGAATTGCTATTTCAAAAGCCAAATCGTTTACCATGTATTCTGGAGATATAACTTTTAATGAAGCTCTTGGATATGCGAAAGATGAGACCACAAAGAATTTGGTAAAAAGGTACGTTGAGAGTAGTAAAAGAGCATATTCACAACACAAGAAACAGATGCGTAAAGCTAGGGTAAAAGCGAATGGTGGATATGTCCAATTTGGTCTTGAACTATTGGATTTTGGCTGGAATGGTATATCTCCCGATCGTTATCTCAATGTCGGATACTACAATATTGGAGCAAGTGTAAAATTTGGTAACAACAAAGCACCTGTTCAATTTGAAATCGGAATTAAACCAGGATTAATATTCTATAATTATGCAGATGAAGACGATTCGTATTACGACAGTGATTATGAAACTCACACAAAATTTCATCTTCCGGCATATGCCAAGTTAAAAATCAATCTATGCAATATAGGAGCAAGTTCCAAATTGTATATCGCTGGATTGGGATTTTATAATATCGTTCGCAATGATGAACTTGAAAATCAGTTTTCCGTAGGAGGTGGTGCAGGTTTTGCATGGAAACATTGGGATTGGCTTACTTTGTATTATAAGCAGGATCTTGATAATAAATATTCGTTAGATGATAAGTTTTTGGGAACATCATTGATATATTATTTCTAGTGCAATAGAATCTTATTATAGACGACACGAGATATGAGAAAATATTTAATTGTAGCAATGCTATTTTGTTGTTCAATAGCTTTTGCTCAAAATATCAAACGCCCTGATACATATAATTACAATCGTG